>Ga0315274_10000819_pt1 | contig 48346 bp, 38 predicted proteins | sample YL17G02_20_MG_FD_203700 | JGI IMG/M metagenome (GOLD analysis project Ga0315274, IMG submission 203700) | Sediment microbial communities from Yellowstone Lake, YNP, Wyoming, USA - YL17G02_20 | ecosystem: Environmental > Aquatic > Freshwater > Lake > Sediment | place: USA: Wyoming | collected... | reverse complement strand
CCTCTGGGGTCGCGAACAGCTCGGCTACAGGGATTTCGATCCTGCCGATCCTAATAGTCCGAAGCCGTATAAGGTCGGCGTGATCGGCCTGATCCAGGGCCCCGGCCCTACGGACGGACACGTGGTCAACTGTCCTAAGCTATGTCATCTCGGATGGTTAGGATTGACGTTGAACTGCAAGTTTGGCGAGGGTGCGGACTTCCTGCTGGGCTGGACGACTCTGGACATCATGGGCGACGATCGGCACTAGCTCGCCGAGCGGTTGGAGATACGTTGGCGCGGCCGTAGCGTTGCTGTCGGGAACGGATCGCAGAACGATACAGGTCCAAAGCTGTGGCCCGTTCTGCCTGAGACAGCGCTTGGAGGTATGGGGAGGGTTATCGCAGGTGAGCGCGTACGAGGCGGGAATCGACGAGTTCTGTCGAGAGTGCGAGCACAAGCTGCCAGATGTGAACATGGGCAACGTGCGGGGTTTCATCCCCGGGCTTGACCGAACGGTTCCCCTGTTTGACGGGAGGACGGTTCGCTACGTCAATCTTGACAACGCCGCCACCACCCCGCCCTTCCAGACAGTGGTGGACTGCGTCGGTCAGTTCTTCCAGTGGTATTCGAGTGTTCACCGGGGAACGGGGTTCAAATCGCTTTTCTCCACGCAAGCCTACGAGCATTGCCGCGAGGTGGTGGCAGACTTCGTAGGAGCCGACCTGTCTTACCACACTTTGATCTTTGTTCAGAACGCCACCCACGCCCTCAACAAACTGGCCATGCGCGTATGCCTGCCCGAGGGTGGCGTGGTACTGACCACCCTGATGGAGCATCATTCCAACCTGCTGCCCTGGCGCAGGCGCCGATGCGAAGTCCATTACGCCGGAATCAGGCGCTCCGATGGCCGCCTGGACATGAAAGACCTCCAGGACAAGATCAAACGCAATTCCGGGCGGCTCTGCCTGGTCACCGTTACGGGCGCCTCGAACGTGACCGGGAACATACCGCCTATCCGCTTGATCGCGCGCATGGCCCATGAGCACGGCGCGCTGGTAGCCGTAGACGCAACCCAGTTGGTGTCACACCGGCCCTTCAAGATGGGAGCGCCGGACGATCCGGAGAGGATCGACTTCGCGGCCTTCAGCGGGCACAAGATGTACGCCCCGTTCGGTTGCGGGGTGCTCGTAGGACCACGGCGCGTCTTCGAGCAAGGTGATCCTGACATGGTCGGCGGCGGCACGATCCACATGGTGACAATGGAGGACGCCATCTGGGCAGATCCACCCGAGCGCGAAGAGGCGGGCACCCCAAACGTCGTGGGCGGCATCGCCCTGGGGGTGGCCGTCAGGACCCTCGCATCGATTGGGATGGAGAACTTGGCGGAGCACGAGCGTAAGCTCACGCGCCGAGCATTGCGCAAGCTACGGAGGATCGACGGGCTTACCCTTTACGGCGAGACAGACCCCGACTCTCAGCAGGACAGGATAGGCGTGATTACGATGAATGCCCGTAGCCTCAGTCATGGGCAGCTCGCGGCGATACTCGGCTACGAATGGGGGATCGGCGTTCGCAACGGCTGCTTCTGCGCACAGCCCTACGTGAGAGAGCTGCTGGGCATCCCCGAGGAACGTGCCCGCGAGTCCCTGCGGAAGTTGGCGACTGGCGACCCTACGGCGGTTCCCGGCATGGTGCGGATGAGCCTGGGCGTTTACAACACCGAGGAGGACGTGGACCTGTTCGTTGAAGCCGTCAGGCGCGTCCTGAAAGACGGGCCGCGTGCGCACTACGTTGTTGACGAGCGGAACGCCGACTACGTGCCTGAACCCCTCGCATTTGACATCAGCCGCTACGCGGCCTTCTGAGCGCGGGCGTTCTTCGCGGCCCGTCTGCGGGGGAGACAAGGGGGTGACCGTGCAGCTCGCTCGGCCCAGCCGCAGTCAGACTTCGACCGATTGGCCGTAAAAACCCGCTATCCGCCGCATCACGGGGACCTTGTGCTGACCCCACGCGCAGGTCGGCACGCAGTTGACTCGGTCGGTGGTCGGATCATAGAAGACGAAAGCGTTCGGGCAACGTTCCAGGCGCTCTGTCTCAAGGGTCGGGGTGTCCTCGAAGGGGAGCACGATGATTTGGAAAACCCCCTGCCACGTCGTGTGTCGCCGCATGACCTCACGTGTCCCCACTCCACGGAGCAAGCCGCCCAGAGCCGCAGCAAGGTGCCACAGCTTCCCCACACTGCGCCCCCGCAACAGCTTGCCAGCACGGAGGTTGCGGCGCAGTGCCGCAGCTATGACCAGCAGCGCCGTCAGGGCCAGGTACCCCCTCCTCAGTCCCAGCTTCGCAAGCAGGCGCCCCCAGGCGCTGGACTCCAGTTGCGTGATCTTGCGCGCAATCCTGGCGTCGGCGGCTAACAGCGCCTTGACGAAGTCCGGCGTAGAGCATCTCAAGTAACGGCTCAGCGGCATGTACTCTTGCCCGTTGGAGACGAGGATGTACATGCTCTCGCAGTTGGGATGCGCGCCGGCGAATGGGGGCGGCTCGACGTTGAGGCATTGCATCAAGGCCTTCAACTCACCCAGCACGCCCGCCGGGACGAAGTCAATGCGCTCGTCCGGGAAACAGCGGCTCAGGAATATCTCAACGTCTTCGTTTGTTACGCGCTCTGGCTTCAGGTCGAAGTCGTCCAGCCGCCAGGTCTGGGCCAAAGGCATGAAGTAGACGCCGCGTATGAAATGGCGCCGCTCGTGGCAGAACTTGAGCAGCTCCGGCATCTCGCTCTCGTTGAAGCCTATCGCCACGCAACTCATCAGGGCAACCTTGGCGCCATCGAGGCGGCCCAGGTTTTCCAGAGCCTTTTGCTTGATGGCCAGGTGCTTCTCGTTCCCCCGCAGCACCCGATACGTTTCCGGGTTGGCGCCGTCGTAGGCGAACAGGATCGTGGAGCGGCTTTCAACGAGCTTTCGGCAGAATTCCTCGTCGGCAAGCTTGAGCCCGTTGGTCACAACTCGAGGCCGCAGCCCGGCGGATCTTGCCAGATCGATGATCTCGAAAAGGTCGCTGCGCACGGTCGGTTCCCCGCCGAAGAGCTGGACCACAGGCTTGGGATCGTAGTGGGAGAAATGCTCAAAGACCTTCTCGAAGTACTCGATCGGCGGCTCGAACAGAAACCCCATGCTCGGCGTGTTATTGATGCAGATCGGACAGTTCGAATTGCAGCGGTTCGTGATGTCAAGAAATATGAAACTGGGCTGGTTCTTCCGCTGGCACTCCAGGCACCTCAGAAAGCAGCCCGACGGCTCCGGATGGTCTCCGTCCAGGCTGCGCTTCAGGAAGTACCGCTCGGCATCGGAGGAGATCAACGTCTCGGTCGTGCCGCAGTCCGGGCAATCCTTGACGAGGAACACCTCCCCGTCGCGGCGCTGTTGGGCTGCTTCAACAAGCTTGCCGCAGGCATTGCAGAAGGCTCGGTTCATCTGTCCGGATACTCTCCTGTCGGGTTTGCCAATGCGACAAAACGCTCGCGTTGACTGCCTCACCCCCATCGCTCAGCCGGCAGCCGGTCCCGCAGAGCACCAATGCTATCGGCGACGGGGGTTCCGTGTCAATCCGCCGTTCCGGATCGGCCACGAGACGCAGAAGATGGAGCGGTTCGGAAGACGCTGGCAATCGCATGCCTTGCAATCAGCCTCCCCGTCCTGATAGCCTCTGGGATTGTTGCTGAGGGACAGAACGCGCCCGCGGCTGGCGGCATCGGCTTGTTGGAATGGAGTGATTACAGTAATGCGTGTTGCCATCACAGGCGCCACCGGTGTTCTGGGCAGGAACCTGCTCTTCGAGTTGATCAAACGACGCATCTCGTGTCTGGACTCACTTGAGATCTTCGTTCTGGGCCGAGGCAACGGCGCGGCGGATGGCCACAGCAGAGTCCGCCGCATGATCCTGAGAGATGGTCTTGCATACCTGGCGGCCGGGAGGGGCGCGTCCCGCGAGATCATGCGGTTCGTAGAGCAGCGCATCCGGAGCGTTGAGGCGGATCTGAACCGGCCCCAGCTCGGGGTCAGGCGCGAGGATAGGAGATGCCTCGGGGCCGCGCCTATTGACTACTTCTTTCACTCCGCGGCCCTGACTGACCTGCGCAATACGAGGGCTGCTCGGCAGCGCCTTCACGCAGTCAACGTGGAGGGAACAAAGCACGTCCTGTCCCTCGCGTCGTCACTTGAGATACGAGAGTTCTGCAACGTGGCCTCGGCCTATTGCTGCGGCATCGCGACAGGAGGGGTCCCGCCGGACAGCGTAAGCGTCGACCAGGGGTTTCGCAACCCCTACGAGGAGTCGAAGCTGCGCGGTGAAATCGCCGTACGGCAGTTCGCCGCGAAGACCGGCACAAGGTGTCGGTACTTCCGTCCCTCCGTGCTCTGCGGGCGACTCATCGAACAGCCGCTGGGCGCGATCAGCAAGTTCGGTGTCTTCTATGCCATGGGCGCGTTCATTCTCCGGATGAAGGCTTCCATGTTGCCGGAGGGCGCCGACGTTCACAGGGAGCCGGTTCGCTTGGATATGCGCGGCTGCTGCGACCTGGACGGCGGACTGAACGTTGTTCCTGTCGACTACGCTGCCAAGCTGATGGTCGAGCTGTGTCTCAGCGACGACCCGGGCGAGAGCTACCACATCGTGAGCGACTCCGACACCGCGTATCGGCGTCTGGCGTCCGTCTTGCTCCGCTCATTGAATGTGACGCTGGGCAGGATATCGCGCCATGTGCCGGCGGACAGGAACCGTGTCGAGCGGCTGTACTACAGGACCGTCGGTGGTATTCTGACCCCATACTGCGTGTCCGCGCCAATGTCATTCGACACCGTGAGTACCGAACAGGCTGCACGCAAGGGGCGGCTCAGATGTCCTCCCTTGGACGAAGTCGGCTTGAACACACTGATCGCGTACGCCCTGAAGCAGAACTTCGGACTGTCTCTCCGAGCTGGTGGAGCGAGGCGCGGGTCAGCGGCCTAGGCAGCTCGTCCCGTTGAGGTGTCCCTTATGAGGCGCAAGGAATACGAGTACTTGGTCGTGGGTTCAGGCGCGGCGGGCGCCACCCTGGCCAGGGAACTCGCCAAGAGGGGCAGGCCAACCGCCGTCATCGAGAGGGGGCCGTACCCCCGTGCGGTCGGAAAGATGAGGCACGCCTTCCGCTATTTCGAAAGGGGTCGTCTTTCGCCCTGGCCGAGGAGAACGGTTGAGGGCACGATCCTGTGGCGTGCCATCGTGGCCGGGGGGAGCACAGTCATGTCCTGTGCCAACGCAACGCGCTGCCTTGAAACCGAGCTGGAGAAGATGGGGATCAACATCCGGCAAGAGGCCGCCGAGGCGGAGCGCGAGCTCGGCGTTTGCCCAACCCCGACGACGCTTCTGTCTGAAAGCTCCAACATGATCATGGACGCGGCTGATGCCCTGGGACATACTATGCGGCCGATGCCCAAGTTCATCCGCGCCGACAGGTGCTCCAGGTGCGGCAGGTGCGTCCTGGGCTGCCCCAACCGGGCAAAATGGAGCGCCCTGGAGTACCTGGAGGATGCCGTGCAGCACGGCGCAGAGCTGATCTGCGACACAACGGTGCTGCAAGTGCTTGTCGAACAGGGAACCGCCAGGGGGGTGATGGCCAAGGGCGCTGATGGGACGGCCGAGATCAGTGCCGAGCGCGTGGTGTTGTGCTCGGGCGGCTTGGGCACACCGTCCATCCTCCAGAGGTCAGGCATTACTGAGGCGGGGACGGGTCTGTTCGCGGACTTGTTCGTGAACACCTGCGGTGTAATGTCCGACGGCCTGCGCGCCGGCACCGAGCCGGTGATGGGCCTCGTATGTGACCGCTACCGCGTCAGCGGTGGATTCATCCTCTCTCCGTTCGTCAATTACACGCGCACGGCAAGATTCGTGGAGTTCGGCCCAGGCGCACTGAGGCTGCCGAGTCGCGGGCTGGTCGGGATCATGACCAAGATTGCAGACGAGCCTGTCGGCCGAGTCGAACCTGGGGGCCGGGCCTTTAAGCCGGTGACGCCAAGGGACCGCGAGCGCCTGAAGGCGGGCTCGTCCCTCGCGAAGGAGATACTCGTCAAGGCAGGGGTGGACGAAAGATCCCTCGTCCTCTCCAGCCCTCAGGGGGCCCATCCCGGCGGCACCGCTGCCATCGGCAAGATCGTGGATACGAACCTGGAGACCGCCGTGCGGAACCTTTTCGTCTGCGATGCAAGTGTGCTGCCTTTAACCCCGGGCCTGCCGCCCATTGTCACGATCGTCGCATTGGCCAAACGCCTTGCAGGGACGCTGGCAGGCATCGAGAGATCGCAGACGTGAGTGGAAGCTGCGCTGCTCTTTGGCGCAGGAATACGGCGGGGGAAACCTCTAAGGCGGGCGTGACGTAAGGGCCTTGGGCGGCTGGAGAGGGCAGGCGGCTTGCTGCGGGGCGGCCGTTGATGTACACTCGAATGTGATGCTAGTGTTCTGACACGATAGTGCGGGGGGAGGAACGCGGTGGCGACAAAAGCTGGAGGCAGGACGGCCAAGATTGTTTTCGGCGCATTAGTTGGGGCCACGACAGGGATGGCGCTCTATCTCTGGGTGAGCCCCTACATTGCTGGAAGGTGCCTGGTGATTTGCAGCCCTTACAGGTCCGTTATCGTATTGGGTCTCCTCGGTGGTGTTGTCACGGCGTTGGTGGACAGGGCATCCGGGATAAGCCGCCGTCTGTCCGAGAAGCCGGGAGGAGCAGCAGTCTTGCGGAGAAGAAGACAGAGGAGAGCGCTTTGGACAGGAGCGGTGTTCTTTGCGCTGATGGCGATCTGTCCGCCCTGGACCATTACAAGGCTGGCCGGGGACGGCCGCACGCAATTGACACATCCCACCCATTACCGCCTGCTTTGGCACCCGCCGTCGGTGAAGAAGGACAGAGAGGCCGCCTCTTTGGACATTGAACGACTGCTGGTCCAGTGGGCTATGGTGGCCGCGATAACCGGCGTCGCGGTGGCGACCGCAGCAATCAGCGAGAAAGACGAATAATCGCGTGGCACGCACGCTACGGCGACCTCTCCTGTCGAGCCCAATGCCTCCGAAAACGAGTAGCCGCGCAATGAGGCCCTTCCCGCCTGAGCGCCCCTGCCAGACAGGACCAGCTTAGTGCTTTGGGTCATTGATTCGGTGACGTATCCTCAACAGTTCAATCGTACTCGTTCTCGTCGTCGCTCCGCCGGGGCGGGACGATGCGGGGATGAACGTCATCGTATTGATGACAGTCTGCACTTGGCGTGCGGCGCTGAAGCGCTATCACGAATGGGAGGTTGGTCAACGCCACGCACAGAAACCTGGTGACCTTGACGCGGCTCACTTCATAGGAGACTGCCATGACTGACCAGAGAGTGCCTCCGTACAGCGATCGCTTGTGTGCCAGAGAGGAGTTGGTGCTGAAGACCTATCAGTACCGCTTCCCGTTCAACTATCCCAACGTGAAGGTGGATCGGCGGTATCACGGGGGCGAATTTCACGGGGTCGAACCGCTTCTGTTTCCGTTGCTCGCCACGTCATTTGGCAGACGACACATCCGATAAGGGAGGTAACGATGGAATTCAATGCAACTGGCGTTTATCCCGCAAACATCACCGCCAAGGGGCAGGACGGCAAGGTCGATCTCAAGCAGACCGCGGCCGTCGTGGATTTCGTTTTTTCCAAAGGAGTTGACGGGCTGCACGTCTGCGGCTCGACAGGCGAGTTCGCCACGCTGGGAGTGGAAGACCGCAAGGCGGTTGCCGAAGCATGCATCGAGGCAGCCAATGGTCGGGGCAAAGTCATTGTGCATGTGGGGGCCGTGTCCACCGAGGACTCTCGGGAGTTGGCGCGTCACGCGGCCCGTGCCGGGGCCGACGCCGTCAGCAGTGTCCCCCCTTACTACTACTGCGCCACGCCGGAAAGCGTGCTGAACCACTATCGAAGCATCTCCAAGGCCTCAGGGCTGCCCTTGATCATTTACGACAATCCGCACACCACGGGATTCACTGTCACGGTCGAACTGGCAAAACAGCTTGCCGACGAAGGGACAGCGCACGGCATCAAGCTCGCGCGACACGACATGTACTCCCTTGCACGAGAGGCGAATCTCAACGATGGCAGGTTCATCGTCTATCCCGTTGAGACGTTCTATTTGGCAGGTTTGGCTACGGCTCCCAGGGCAGGGACGATCGGCTCGATGGGGAACTGGATACCGGAGGCGTTCGTAGGGATCAAACGCAACTTTGAAGCGGGCAACATAACCCGTGCGGCCGAACTCCAACGCCTCGTCTGCGAGCTGATAAACGCTTACAGCGGGGAGGAGATCGCATGCACCAAAGCGCTGTTGGAGCGCAGGGGCGTCCCTTGCGGTGATACGTGGGAGCCCCTGTTGCCTCTTACGAGGCGCGAGAAGGAGCAGCTATACAAGAACATTGACGAGTTCAATCTCGATTTTGAGGCCCTGGCAGAAGTCCAGTAGTGAAGACAGTCTCGCACCTGCGAGTGTACGGGGGGGTGTAGGGTCGCCGTAGCGTCAGCGGCCGACGCGCGGAAACGTGCCTTCCGGGTTCCCAGTGACCTCGTGCAGGAGCGTCATGAACTTGCAGAGGTTTTCAAAGGTGGCGAGCGGCTGGAGCGCGTGGTCGGCGTTGGGGAAATACCCCCCCTGCTGTACGAGAGGCGGCACCTTCGATAGGATTTCTTGCTCAATGAGGTGGCCCTTGCCCTCGTTGACCGCTTCCTTCTCGAGCCAGCCAAACAGGACGAGGGTAGGATACCGCCTGCGCAGCTCGAAAAGGTCGTTGCCCGCTTTCACCTCGAAGGGAAACAGGCCGCCCACGCCATACGACTCAGCCACGCCCACAAACTCCATCGCATTCCCGTCGGTGTCAACGGCTACAAGATCAGCCCCACACGCACGCGCGGCGTCGCAGACTTCCCTGTAGAAAGCGCCACAGAACTCGCGGAACTGCCTTGGGCTCAGCAGCATGCCGTGGTTGTAGCACAAGTCTTCCCCCATCTGAACGATCTCGGGTCGGAGCCGCTCGATGAGCGGTAAGGCGTAGGCGCGCGTCTGAGCCAGATTCCAGTCCATCATGTCGTGGAGCAGTTCCGGCTCATCGTAGAACGCCACGGAGAGCCCTTCTGGTCCGAGGAGCCCACGGAGAAACGCGTACGCCGCTCCGGCATGAATCACCAAAGGGCGATCCCGCCCGTCGTATTGCCTGCATCGTTCCTCCACCTCGTCCCGCGGCATCGTTCCGGCAGGCGTCATGCGCTCCCGGTAGAACTCCCATGACTCCCTGTCCCGCACAGGATACACGACGAACTCGGGCATGCTGTACACGTTGCTGTTGTCGAGAACCTGCCGGGTAAGGGCGCCGGATTCCGACTCAATGATCTCGTAGCCACCCTCAATCCGCATCGAGGAGGCGAATCCGCGGACGCCCTGCTCCAGGCTGATGTTGCACGTAAGGGGACCTGTAGTGCCCCAGTACCACTGCCAGCTTTCCAGGTCAGTTGGGCCTCTGTTGAGGTTCCACACGCCTCCGACATGGGTCGGCATACCGGTGGCGCGGAGGCGATCGTGAACCTGCGTCAGCACACCTCCGCTCACTCCGGGCGCCCCGGGAAAGGCAAAGATCGGGACGTAGTCCGGGACCTCGAAATGCACAACGGCCCTGAACCGCTCAATCTCGTTCATGCACTCGCATCACCTGACGCATGAAGCTCCGGAACACCAGCAACCAACAGCGAAGTATACCTGAGCTGCCATCGCTGTCAAAGCTTCTCAGTTGCCTTTCACGTCTCAACGCCTCACGCTATAATGCTATGGGTCTGGATTCAGGGTCGCCCGGGGTAAGCTGAGCGCTGCAAAGCGAGGATAGACCAGGATGGCGGAATACCACGGACCAAAGCATGGGACGCACAGGCCCAGCCCTGCTCTCGCGGCAGCTATCTGCGCCCTCGTGCTGATAGCTATCGCCGTGTTGCGGACTTTCCCCCGTGCCAGCGGGCCGGCACAGGGTACAGTCACAGACGTGTACGACGGAGACACCGTAGCCATCGAGTCAGCCGGCAAGCAGTTCAGGTGCCGACTGCTGGGTATAGATGCGCCGGAGATGTCCTACGCTGGGCTGAGTGAAGAGATGGACAAGGTTTGGAAGTACGCCTCTGAGGAAGGGCGCAGGGAGCTGGCCGCTTCGAAGCAGGCCTTTGAGAAGTGGGCCGGCGTGATGGAGGCACAGGCAATGCGAGCCCGTGACGAGCTGGACGGGATGGCCAATGGAAAGGGGGTCCGCCTGGCGTACGACACGAAGGAGCCCCTGAAGGACCGATACGGCAGGCTGCTGGTCTACGTCACGATGGACGGCACGGACGTGAATGCCGAGATGATCAGGCGGGGGCTGGCAGTCGCGGATACGCGCTTCAGATGCGACCGCCTTGACGATTACGTCAAGCTCCAGCGCGATGCTCAGGCCGCGCAGGTAGGGCTTTGGGCTTCCGAGACCGAAGGCGAATGATGTGCCCGGCCCAGGCATGGCGCCTAATCGCCGGCCTTCTCCGGCACGATTCCCCACAGGCGAACCGTATGGTCATTCGAGCCGGAAGCCAGCAGTTTCCCGTCGGGTGAGAATGCCAGAGAGCAGATACTCCTTTCGTGCCCCGAAAGCGCCGTCATCATCGCGTTTCCTTCATCCTCCGCGGTCAGATCCCAGACGGTGATCTTCCTGTCAGACCCCGCGGAGGCAAGGATACGGCCGTCAGGCGAAAACGCCAGAGTGTCAGCAGTCAGGTCGTGACCCACCAACGCCCGAACCGGCACACCGTTCCGCAGATCCCAGACCTTGATTTCCCTCTTCCTGACGCCATCTTCCTCGTAGTTGAGGCTCACAGCGAGCAGCTTGCCATCCTGTGAGAGTGCAAGCGCCGCCGGCGGGCCTTCGCACTCGAGAACCTCTGGCTCGTCCTTGCAATGCACGTCCTCCCAGACCTTGATCTGTTCGCCGGCGGCGGCCGCCAGGATGCCGGCCGAGAAAGCAGCCGGCGACGTGACACTCGGCGGCATGGGAATCTCGGTGGCCTCCGCCCCCGCCACGTCCCACAACTTGACGGCGGCAGGCGAGGCGCTCAGCAGCAGGCGCCCATCGGCCGAGAAGGACAGATATTCCAGGCGGCCGGGGGCTCCTGAGTCCCAGGCCGATGCATCACCTGCTCCTGGCCGCCATAGGTGAATCGCTCCGTCCTCGGACCCTACGGCAAGCACTGCGCCGTCCGGCGAAGAAGCCACGGCTCTCACCGTGGCAGGCAGGCTCAATGAATCCACCTGCTCTCCCGAGACACAATTCCAGATTCTTACCGTCCCGGGCAGCCCGCCGGCAGCAACTTCAAGCGGCTCAGAGCCGGGCCGGAATGCGACGCTCTTGACCATCCCCACGTCGCCTGTCAGGCTCATGAGAAGCCCAAGCCGATGCACCGTGCCGGGACGGATGATAGCGTCGAACTCGCCCCTCAGCGCCGAGAACTCCGCGTACCACCGCTCTTTGTCAACCGCCTGCGCGCGCTCCACGGCTTCGTGCGCGCCCAGCAGTACCTCCTCCGTCTCCGCCCAGTCCATCGCACGCAGTGCCCGCTTCCCCGCGGAGAGCCGCTGCCCAAGGAAGTACTCATCAGGCGCATTCCTCACATTCTCCAGCTCTGCCCTCGCCGCGTCCGCGTAGGGTCCATCGCCGAACTCGGCGAGGTACTTCTCCAGAAGGCCGACACTGCCCTCCCGCGTGTACACGTGGGCTTCATCCAGCACCTTCCTGGCATCCGCCCAGCAGTCCTCAATGAACGATTCATTCTTCGCTCGGGCCGCCTGAGCAGGACGTTCGAACGGGATCCCAACAGCCAGAGTCCCCAGTTCAGCGGACTTTCTGCGCGCGCCCTGGTAGTCCTGCGCCCGTATCTGCGCGTCCACCTCCAGCGTGAGAGCGGCCACCTTCTTTTCCGCAAGCCCCCTGAGTTCCTCGACCAGGCCCGCCACGCCGACCGCCTTGGGGAAGTACTCTATGGCGAAGTTTGCACGCTGCAGCGCCTCAAACCACTTGCCATCCCGTGCCAGGCCAAGCACGTCAGGCCTTATGCGATCGCGGTCTCGCTCCATTTCCTCCCGCATCTTCCTCTCTTCATCCCCAGCGCGTTTCGACCAGATGTACAAGCCGCCAAGAATCCCCGTCACCAGGCTCAGAGTCACAACCACAGCAAGTGCGGCGGCGATCACGCTGCGCTTGCGCCAGACGAACTTCCTCAGGCGATACGTGGTGGTGGCTGGCCGCGCGGTCACGGGCCTGTCGGCCAGGTAGTTCTCTATGTCGTCCGCCAACTGCTGCGGCGTGCGGTAGCGGTTCTTCCTGTTCTTCTCCAGCGCCTTCAGCAGAATGGCTTCCAGATCAGGCGACATAAATGGCTTCAACGTACTGGGCCGAATCGGCTCAGCCTCAGCTATGACCTTCAGCGCCTGATAATGCTGGGCGCCGTCAATGCTGTACGGGAGGACGCCGACGAGAAGCTCGTAGAGTATCACCCCCAGGCTGTAGACATCCGTGCGGCCGTCGACTTCTTTTGTCCTGCCCTGGGCCTGCTCGGGGCTCATGTATCGTGGAGTGCCCATGACGTCGCCGGACAGCGTCAGCAGGCTCCCGCCGAACTCGTCCTCCCGCGCGATGCGCGCCAGCCCGAAGTCGAGTAGTCGACACCGGCCCCCCTGCTCCACCATGATATTGCCCGGTTTCAGATCCCTGTGGATAATGCCGTGTGCGTGCGCGTAGTCAACAGCCTCGCAGATTTCGACCATAAGCCTGCATATCTCAGCAGTATTCAGGTGCTCCTCGTGCACGTAACGCCACAGGTCACGTCCCTCCACAAACTCCATCGCGAAGTAGGGCTGACCTCGCACCTCACCGACCTCGTAGACGGGCACAACGGCGGGATGCCGAAGAGACGCGATTGCTTCCGCCTCCCGCTCGAAGCGCTTCTTGTGCCGCTCGGAGGCAAACGCTCCGCCGAGCATCAGCTTCAGGGCGCAGATGCGGGAGGGGTTCTTCTGCCGCACCCTGTAGATGGCCCCCATTCCTCCGCGCCCGACACGCTCCAGCACCTCATACTTGTCCGCCAATTGCTCGTTCAGCCATCGCAATCCCTCGGCGTCGTCCTCCGTCAGGTCGGGGGGCGCGCTGAGGACCGTGGCGCCGGCCTGCTGGGCCTCTTCGTCCGCCTCCTCTGCGCCCGGTGTAGGTCCCTCGGCAATATCACGGGCCGCCTCCTCTACAAGCAGGGTCTCGGCCGTTGCGCTGTCCTGTGCGTGAGGCGGTGAGACGCCGGCCGCGTCTCCCTGCCCCCCGCGCACCGCGCATACCCTGCCACAACGAGGGCATGCCACGTGCTCCTTCCCCGGTTTTGCCGTCAGAACGGTCTTACACTCAGGACAGATCGGCCGCCCGTCAGCATCGGCCTTGTGCTCGGGCGCGTGCCCTCGACCAGGGCCACGGCCCCCCGCCGGCACCCTGCCGACCTCAGCCACCCCTTCCAGCGGATGACGGCAGTTGGCACACGTGGGCGCGCGCTGGTTGTCTGAGACCTCCGTGAAACTGCCGCACTTGGGACATCTGATCAGCACGGGTCGGCCCTCTACAGGGCAGCTACACACTTTCAAGCGGTCGAGCGCCAGACTGCAGGCCACACGCCACGCCGTTACACCCTGATTCTACAACCCCTCCCCTACTGCATGCAAACCCAGCCACGAGCACCGTGCCACGATGACACCTCGCTGCTAGCACAACAAATGTTACACCTCGGACGGTCCACTGGTCCACATGCGTCGCGCGGCCCGGCTGGCCTTGCCGTTCATTGTGAAAACATATAGAATGCCGCTGCCGGGTAGCGCATGCTTGCGACAGTGTCCTGCGCTGGATGGGCTGCACGCTCCGGACATGGAAACAGCGTCTCCAGAAGCCCACTGGCATTCAGTAAGGAGGTGACAGATGAAATTCATCATTCCCATGATAGTCATCGGGCTGGCTGTGCTATGCGAGGAACCTGAAGAAGTGCCGCTCTCCAAGTACTCCTGCTACAGGGCGTCGGGCGAGATCACAATCGACGGCAAGCTGGACGAGGATGCCTGGCAGGCCGCCCCCGAGACGGGCAACTTTCTGCTCTACAGCGGCAAGGAGGAAAGCCCGGCCTACACGAACGCGAAGATGCTCTGGGACGAGGAATACCTCTACATCTCCTTCGCATGCGAGGACGCGGACCTGTATGCGACCATGAAGGAGCGGGACGAGCCCCTGTGGTCCCAGGACGTCGTCGAGGTCTTCATCATGGAACAGAGCCTTGGTCAGGGACACTTCGTGGAGTACGAGGTGAGCCCGATTGGGACCGTCTTCGACATGTACCTGATCGTCCCATTGGAGGGATTTCTGGAATGGAACAGCCCCGGTTTCAAATGGGCGGCCACTCTCGACGGCACGCCCAACGACCCGAGCGACAAAGACAAGGGCTATCAGGTTGAGATGGCAATAGCGTTCAAGGACCTGTATCTCAAGAAGGCGTCCGCGGCACCGCCCAAGGACGGCAGCAGCATGAGGATTGCGCTGTACCGGGTCGACTACGAGTGCCCGGAGAAGATGGGCGAAGCCGGGGCTGACGGCACGTATATCGCCTGGTCGCCCACCATGAAGCCGTTCTTCCAGATACCCTCCAGGTTCGGCGTCGTGACCTTCCTGGACCGGCCAGCCGAGAAAGCCGAACCTGAAGAGTAGGCGGCGCTGCATTTGCGCCCGCATGAAGCAGGCTGCGGGCCTCGCGCGCGCCGCGAAGGACGGCAAAGGGCCGTTTTCGCTTGATTCAGCGCCGCCCTCCGCTATAATGCGGAGACGGGAAGATAGTCAGGACGTGCCGCGCGGCGCGTGCGGCGTTTCGCAGATATCCGTCGCGAAGGCTGGTTTGTAGTGCGCTGCAATCGCGTGTGTGTCTTCCTTCCCCTGTTCGGGTTCCTGCGTAACGCAAGCGGCGGTCGGAGCATGCCGACCCTCAGCAGGCGGACCCCGATCCGCAATTGTCCCTCGGGGGCGAGAGCGCCTTGTTCGAAACACTGACAGACACGTTACAGGGCTTTTTCCGCAAGATAGGCGGGCAGCCCAGGCTCACCGAGAAGAATATCCGCGACGGCCTGCGTGAGGTGAGGATGGCCCTGCTCGAAGCCGATGTGCATTACCAGGTTGTGAAGCAGTTCATCGAGCAGGTTACGGAGAAGGCCGTCGGCGAGAACGTCATCCGCGGCGTTGACCCGGCCCAGCAGATAGTGAAGATCGTTCACGACGAACTCGAGGCACTCATGGGGCCCGTCAATCACGAGATTCCGCTGGGAGGAGAGGGGCCGACGGTGATAATGCTCGCCGGACTGCAGGGGAGCGGAAAGACCACGACTTGCGGCAAGCTGGCGCTGCATCTTAAGGAGCGCTATTCGTGCTCGCCGATCCTGGCAGCGGCCGATGTGCAGCGCCCGGCTGCGATTGATCAGCTTGAAGCGCTCGGCCGGCAGATCGACGTTCCAGTGGTCAGCGAGCGGGGAGCCGACGCACTGACCGTCTGCATGAAGGCCCGCCTCCAGGCCCACCAGCAGGCCCGCAGCCCGCTCATCCTGGACACCGGAGGGCGACTGCATATCGACCAGGAGATGATGGCCGAGCTGGACGAGATCAAACGGCGCGCCAAGCCTGACCAGATCTATCTGGTTGCGGACGCTAGGGCTGGCCAGGACGCGGTGGTCAGCGCGCAGGAGTTCAACCGTCGCATCGAGTTCGACAGCGTCATACTGTCCAACCTCGACGGTGACGCACGCGGCGGCGCCGCCCTTTCGATAAGGGCTGTCGTCGGCAAGCCCATCAAGTTCGTTGGCACCGGGGAGAAACTGGACAATTTCGAGCCTTTCCACCCGGACCGCATGGCGGATCGAATCCTGGGCATGGGGGACGTTGTGAGCCTTGTCGAAAAGGCTCAAGAGGTCATCGCACAGGAGGACGCCCAGCGGCTGGAGGAGAAGATCAGGAAGGCCACCTTCGACCTGGAGGACTTCAGAAACCAGATCCGCACCCTGCGCAAGATGGGGCCGATGCGGGACGTGCTCAGTTACCTGCCGTTCTTCGGCTCCAACCTGGACCAGCTCGGCTTCGATGAGAAAGAGGTCGATGCGGTTGAGGCCATCATCAGCTCGATGACGGTCGAGGAACGGCGACGGCCCGAGATGATCGGCGCCAGCCGCCGCGAGAGGATTGCAGCCGGCTGCGGATGTGAGTCGGCAAGCGTCAACAACCTGCTCAAGCAGTTCAAGCAGATGAAGAAGGTTATGCGCAAGGTATCGCGTGGCGACATGGACGCCCTCAGCAACATGCTGCCTGAGGCCGGAAGCATCGCGGGCATCGCTCCGCCGAAGGCATTGCGCGCTAGACGCAAAGACAAGAGAAGCAGCAGAAGGAGACGGAAGTGATTGAAGATCCCGAGACGCTCTTCGAGATGTGCAGCCAATGGTGAGAATAAGACTGACGAGGACCGGACGGAGGAATCTTGCACAGTGGCGCATCGGCGCTTTTGACGCAAAAACGCGCCGGGACGGGCAAGCGATCGAACACCTGGGTTATTATGATCCCCACAAGGAGAACGACCAGGAAAAGCTGTCCGTCAACAAGGAACGCGTGCAGTACTGGCTCAGCAAGGGTGCTCAGCCGTCTCGCACCGTGGCCAGCCTGCTGAGGAAAGCTGGAATAGAGGCGTAAGGGCCGCACGCGGCGGGAGGCGGAGTTGGCCGAACAGCAGCCAGAGTCCTTGCGCATAGACGTTCTGACGCTGTTTCCCGAGGTTTTCGGGCTTGTGTTGGAGTCCAGCATCCTGGGCATTGCCGCACGCAAAGGTGTTGTCGCCTACTACCTGCATAACATCCGTGACCACAGCCAGGACAAACATGGAAAGGTGGACGATCGTCCCTACGGCGGCGGGCCGGGCATGGTGCTGCGGTGCGAGCCGGTCTTCAGCGCCTATAAGGCCGTGCGCCACATGGACTCAAGGCCCGGACGGCTGCTGATGCTGACCCCGCAGGGACGGCGCTTCGATCAGCAGTTGGCCCGCGATCTTTCAGGGTCGGATCGCCTCATACTGCTGTGCGGCCATTACGAGGGATTCGACGAGCGCGTCCGTATAGGGCTGCCTGTCGAAGAGGTATCAATAGGCGACTACGTTCTGAGCGGCGGCGAGATAGCCGCCATGGTGATTATTGACGCGGTGGTGCGCCTGAGGCCGGGCGTGCTGGGCGACGAGGCCTCGGCGACTGAAGAGAGCTTTTCCAACGGACTGCTGGACTATCCGCAGTATACGCGCCCTCCGGAGTTCGAGCGCATGAGAGTGCCGGAAGTGCTCCTGAGAGGCAATCACGCCGAGATCAGGAACTGGAGGAAGAGGCAGGCTGCCGAGCGCACGCGGCGAAGGCGGTCCGATCTGTTTGAAGGATCTGACGCGGAGCAGAAGAATGGCTAAGAAAAAGACGAAGACAGAGGAAGGATTCATGGAACTCAAGGGGCAGGACCTTCTGCGCTCCATCGAGCAGGAGTTCATGCAGACCGACCTTCCCGACTTCAAGGTCGGAGATACCGTGGACGTAGCGCTGAGAATCAAGGAGGCCGACAAGGAGCGCGTCCAGGTGTTCAGCGGTATCTGCATCACTCGCACGGGCAGCGGCGTGCGTGAGAACTTCACCGTGCGGCGCATCGTTCAAGGCGAGGGAGTGGAACGCATCTTCCCCCTTCACTGCCCGAGCATCGTCAAGATTGATGTGACGAGGAAGGGAAAAGCACGCCGAGCAAGGCTGTATTATCTGCGACAGCGTGCCGGGCGGGCGACCAAGGTGAGGGAGCAGGTGGAAAGCAAGGCGGAATTGAAACAGTAACCCTGCCCACCGTCGTCCCGCGAGCAGGTCGGGAACACGCTCTCTTCGCCGCCGAGGGCCTTCATCTCACCTGTGAAGGAAAAGACGGGCTGCAACGTTGAGCAGCACCGTGAACACGATGCTCAAAACGATGCAGGTGATGATGGGGAAGTAGAACGTGTGCCGCTCCCCTTCGAGCCTGATGTCGCCCGGCAGTCTGCCCAGGAACGGGATTCGACCACCCGCGAGCAACAGCACACCCAGAAGGAGCAGCACTGCCCCTATCAAGACCAGGATCTTACCTGCTGCTGCCACCGCCGCCCATCATCCCCGCTTCAAGCCGAATCCTCTGCCGCTTCGCGCTTCTTCCTCGCCATCAGTGCATCAATGGCGGCCGAGAAATAGTCGTGCTCCTGCAAGACCCTTTCAGGCACTGACTGCTCGTAACACCGTCGCGCCTCCTCAATCTCTTTGCCCAGCAACTCGTACAGGTTGCCGGAAAGGGCTCCCTCTCTCGTCTCGTCCGGATAGTAGGCCTCTAGCTCGGCGGTGAGGATTCTGCCGGTTCTCCACGCCTCCTGGTGATCCTTGTCACTCGCAAAACGTTCGGGCAATCCATACTCGGCGCCGCGCGGAGCCGCCGCAAGCACTGGGGCCCTCACTTCCTCCACCTCTTTGTAGATCCTCCCGACACGACGAGCGATTGAGTCTACAAACCTTTGTATTTCCTTGGTCTGCCGGTTGAATGCAGAAACCATCTCCCCGCGCGTCTCATCGAGCGACGCGAGCAGCTTCTCCAGGCTGTTGACGCGTTCCTCCAAGCCCCTTAGCGCCGCGTCCATCCCGTCGCTGGCGTCCACGTACTCCACGGTCATCTCCGTCATGGGGACGGGCTCGCCTGCCTTCCGCGTGCCTCGTTGTGACTCCTGCTTTTTGTCTTCCGATGCCATAGACTTGCCTTTCAGGCTATGAGGCTCCAGAGATACACGATAGAGCAGGTAAATAGGATCGCGCTCGAAATAGGGTACCTTGCAGCGTCCACAATTTCAACAGAATGCCGCTGTTTGTACGCATCTTCTCCAACGATTTACGGGTCCAAGTGATCCGACGGCTTCCCCGGGGCTTGTGTGCTAGCCTCTGCGCTTCGCTCTGGCGCCGGTTTGCCGTCAACTCCGGCGTCCGGCCCGGGCGCTTCACCTCCGGTGAGCCGGAACCGTGTCGCCGCCATTTCCCACACTCGGGCGACTACGGCTCCTATCAAGAAGGCAAAGAAGCCAACCAGGACGAGAAAGACAGGAAAGTGGAGGGCGAACAGCGAAAGCGTCTTCCCCCCCGAAAGACACAAGCCGACCATGCTCATGCACGTGAAGAAGACGGACGTGACAACCACGGCCCAACCGAACCTGCCTGCCGACAGCCGCCGGGGCAACAGGATCGCGGCAAGCAGAAGCCCTGACGCACTTCCGAGAGCGGCCAGCAAGCCGAGAAGACTGGCGTAGTGCGCCACCACCCCCCATCGCAAGAAGAGCGCGAGCAGCACCACTGCCGCCAGACCCTCAACAATGCCCACGGCCTCATAGAAGCATACGCCGGACAACTCCCGCCGATACATAGGCTCCTTCTCCTGCCACCCGGCCAGGGCGGTGAACATCTGCCTGGCCGACGCAACGGCTTCCGCAGCCGCAAAGCGCGCGCCGCCGAGTCCGGCCAACCGGTTCAGCCTCTCAGCGGCAAAAGGCACTGGAGAAAAGAGCAAGCGAATCCTGTCCAATATGCCGGCAGAATACCTCGCCCCGCTGTAATGGGAGACTACGCTGTCAACAAGCCGGCGCGCCTCGGTCTTCGTCAGCCAGTCGCGGCCGTCAGCGGCGCCGATGGCGCGAGCAAGCTCGCGCCGCAGAAGCCACCCGTCCACGCCGGCCAGACCGGATACCGCAACAAGCGATTCCACAGCCTGCTTGCTCCCCGTCACCTCCGCCGCAAAAGCGTCCTCAGCATAACGGCAGGACCTCTCGAACCCCGCGGTCACGAGCATCAGACCGACGAAAAGCAACCCGAGAGCACCCGCCCAAAAGGAGATCCAAAACAGCAGCACGACCACTCCGCAGGCGCCGACGACGCCCGCCACCGTCAGGCACTCGAGAAGCCACAACCCCGCTCTTGGTTTCTCCGACGGGACGAAGCGCAACGCCAGTTCCAGAAACGACCTTAATGTCTTGAGCACCTCCGCGGGAAGAGCAAGCAGCGTCCGAATATTGGAATCGCCGGTGTATATGCCGCCGAGTCCCTGTGCCAAGAGGGCTTCCGTTTCCGCCTGGCTCAGCACTGCCTTCTTCAACCAGCTCCCTGGGATATCAACGGATGCATTTCGCGAGGAAAAGCCGTATGAGTAACACGCGTTGTCCAAGCGCCCGGATATGTGCAGGCGCGGTACGGGAAGCCCCAATCGTTCGCACAATCGTGCCATCGGGGTCTTCAGACTCTTCTGGACCCCAAGCGTATCTTCAGCGCCGGCTTCCTCGCCTCCGCGCCGGAAAACCAGGCAAGACCATACCCCCGAGGCTATGACTATCCCCGCCGTTGCAGCAAGAGCAGCGGCAGGAGCCACCTGAGTCCTTAGAACACGGTACAGCCAGACCACGAAGAACGCGCACGCCAACAGTGAGATCAGGCCCATCATCTTTGCCTGCACGTCTTCCACCGCGACACGAAGCGGCCCGACCTCGATCGCAAGCACGATCGCAGGCTGCTCGACGGCGAGCTCCAATGTGGCGGGCTGCTCGTCCAAGACCTCGTCAAGCGCCGGCGCAGGTCCCACCTCGACAGCCGGTTCAGATGGCTCCTCGACAGGCTCGCCCTTCAGCAACCCATCGAGGTCGTGCATCAGTTCTTCGTAGCTCTGGTGGCGTTCGCGTGGGTCCTTTGCCATCGCACGCATGATCACGCCGCAGAGCGCATCGGGCAGACCGGGGTTCACTTCCTGTGGAGAGACAAGCGGCTCGTCAAGGTGCTTCGCCATCACCTCAAAGGGTGTGGGCGCATCGAACGGCGGCACGCCAGTGACCATGTGATACAGCGTGGCGCCAAGCGAGTATATATCAGAACGGAAGTCAACTTCGCCTGGCAGCTTGACCTGCTCGGGACTCATGTAGTATGCCGTGCCCAGGATGTCGCCGCCCAACGTCTCCGAGGGTTTCCTAGAAGCCGCGACCTTGGCAAGCCCCAGGTCTGCAATACGGGCATTGCCCTCGCCGTCAATCATTATGTTCTGGGGCTTCAGGTCCCTGTGGATGACGCCCCTCTGGTGGGCGTGCCGGAGTCCCTCCACCGCTTGCCGGATTATGCTTGCCGCATCCCTCCACTCGAATGGCCCGTGTTTATCTATCTTCTCCTGGCAGTTCTCTCCCTCGATGTATTCCAGGACAAGGTAATAGGCGTCTTCAGTCTCACCGCAATCATAGATACGTATTATGTTTGGATGGGTCAGCTGGGCCGCGATATGGGCCTCGCGCATGACCCGACGGCTTAGGCTCGTATCTTGCAGGCCCTCCTCCTTGTGTATCACCTTGAGAGCCACAGAGATCTGAAGTGTCTCGTGCCAGGCGAGGTAGACCGTGGACGCGGCCCCGCGTGCGATTTCTCGTTCAATGCGGCACTTGCCGTATACTTCAGACTTTTCGGGCTTGCCCATCGTGTCTCACGATCAAACGGCACGACTTTTGCTGCGAGGAGACTGGTCTATCTGGCTTCCGAACGACGGGTGTGCATTATAGCACCTCGCCAAGGCAGAACGCCAGTAGACTGCTCCGAGGCAATACCTTGCCCCTGCGCAATCGGACAATTAGAAGGGTTCAGACCTTGAGGAACTCAAGGCAGAACGAGACCAATGCCAACGCTAAGTCACTGTACCAGCGTGAGCGGCGGCAGCAGCTACGTTCTGTCTGGAGGAAGGAGGGGAACAGAATGGGCACAGCGAATCATCTGCTGACGCAAGCCGGCGAACTGGTCAGGGAAAAGAGGTGGCAGGACGCCGTCGAGATCTATCTGCGCGCCACCGAGGAGAGCCCGAGCGACATGCGCTGTTGGTGTGGCCTCGGTGTTTGTCTGTTCAAGGTCGGCAATTTCGGCATGGCGCGCGTCGCTCTCCAAAGAGCCCAGAAGATGGGCCACCCAAGGGCATCCAAAGCACTACTGTGGCTCGCGGAAGCGGAGCGCGAGAGCGGCATACAGCCCGTGGGGGAGGCAGGGCCTGCTGTCCCGATCGAAACGGCGGGGACGCCAGCGTTCGAACGGCCGCCCTTCGCCCAGCCGGCCGCCTTGCCTGAGGACAAGAAGATCGACCTCGGACGTCCCGTACCCATCATGTTGGTGGAACCTGTCGAGAGGGACCGTGATTTGATAACGCAGGCAATCGAAGGGACGATCAAGAACGCCGAAGTCGTCTCTGTTCCCTATACGGTGTCCTGCGCAGACACATTGAGCAGAAGGGTGCACTACTACGTGGCAGTGTTGGACTGGGATGCTGAGCCAAACGCCGCGGCCGGACTAACGCAAATACTGAAGATAAAGCGGCCGGAGATGCTGACGGTCTGCTTGACGAACAACTGGAATCCCCAGAAGAGCGCCAAGATCCTTGAGACCGGCGCGGATTACCATCTCGTCAAGTCCCTGGACCTCGGTCGAATCCTGCCGCTCATCATATCCCAATGGGCGCGTCGTGATAGGGCCGTGCTTCAGCAGCTCGAAGCCGAGCAGGCGCAGGTGATGCCACAGCGCTGGCCGGAGTGCCTGAACGCGCTCGGTGAGGTCATGATGCTTGTGGGCCGCGACTACAAAGTCCTGCAAGCGAACGAGGCTGCGATGAAGCTGTTCCAGACGAGCGAAGCGCGCCTGATCGGGCGGCCATACTCCACGGCCCTCTACGGCACGGATGCGCCCCCGGAATCCTGCCCGCTCAAGAAGGTCCTGCAGTCAGGCAGACCCACCAGCGAGAACATCTACCACACCGAATCGGAGACGGCTCTGCGCGTTCAGGCCTGGCCGGTCTTCTCCGAACCAGGCAGGGCCTCAGCCGTGATCGCCCTTCTCAGCGAAGCAGGACTGCCGCAGGCAGTCGGCCAGGATGTGCAGGGTGGCGCTGAGGCCATGGCCAGCGTGTTGAATGAGGGGATGGACAAGCTCCAGTGCGGCATCGCCGTGCTTGATGGCGAGGGCCGCATAACCTGGGTCAGCAGTCTCGCCGCTGATTTCCTGTGCGCCGACAGGGATGCCCTCATAGGCAAGGACTACCTGGAATTGCTGTCCCGGAGCGTCCGGGACCTGATGGCAGAGCCGGAGAGCTTCACCGAAGCGGTCGCCAGCGCCCACCGAACCGGAGGAAGCATCGCGGGCCGTCCTTTCGAGGTCGCCAACTCCCACGAAGGCACGACGCTCAAATACTGGAGCACTCCCGTGCAGGGCGGGCCGCCCTCTGTGCGGCGGGTGGAGCAGTACTACCCTGCCGAACAGGTCGTCAAGGTTAGCTCACCCAGACCTGCCAATAGCCAGAGTATGGACGAGCTCGCGGGCGCCATCGGCGACATGCTCTTCACCATTGACCAGAATGGCGGGATCACCTGGAGCAGCGCGGCGGCCGCTGAGACCGGCTATAGCGAGGAGAGGCTGAGGGGCATGCCTTTGGCCGACCTGGCAGCCCCCGAAGCTCGCGAACGGGTGCGAAACCTGCTGCAGCATGCGATCCACGACGGCGTGCAGACGTGGAAAGAGGAAGTCGTCATGACTTGCGCCAATGGCAAACGGCGCTCAGCGCAACTCACCCTGCTGCCCCACGAGAACGGGCAAGCCGGGGGGCCGCACGCTGTTGAAGCCGTCCTGCACGACGTCACGCACAAGCAGATGACCAAGGCGATACGCTCCATACTGTCTGGGAATGACGAGCCCTGAGCCGGGACGCGAGGCGCGTCGCGGCGCGGTGTGCGATTTGTCATTCCGCTCAGCGCGTTCGGAGGCCGGCCGTCGTGCGTCCCTCGTCGGGGATAGCAAGTTCCCGGCCGACCTGTCGTAGGGTCCTGATCACTCCTCAAACAGGGGGCGCGTCGCCCGCCAACTCGACGCGCCCCCCCTGCCCGAAGCCGGGGCAGCTCTTCGGCACCCATACTGACGCAGTGCACGGCCAAAGGGCCGAAGTTCTGAGGAGGCCCGCACCTGCCGAAGCGTAGATCCGGGGGTAGGCCCCCTCCCCCACCTGCGAACACCCACCTTCACGGCAGAAGCCTCCGGCAATACGAACCCACCACAAAGAGCGGGGAGAACGCTGCGCAGGAAGAAGTCCACATAGCCCTGCTTGTTGAACCCGCTCTGCGTCCTCCGCGATGTTTGCTGCTGCTTCGTCGGGGTGGTGCGATTGAATGTCTCTGTGCAAGCTTGTATGATACCCTCCAGGCGGAAGCGTGACGGCGTTCGTGCGACAAGGATGCGCTCAGGAAAGGGAGGCAATGACACCGAGAGAACGATTCATCGCCGCATTGGAAAGAAAGCCGCTTACGGGCCGCGTCCCCCATTTCGAACTTGTCTTCTACCTGACGATGGAGGCTTTTGGAAAGGTCCATCCCTCGCACAGAACCTACGGCCAGTGGGAGCAGATGGAGGAGAAGGAGCGCCAGCTTCATCGCCTCGACATGGCGGAGGTCTTCATCAAGACAGCCGAGCGTTTCGAGCACTCTGCCATATTCGTTCACGTGAACCCTGGCACGGACGAAGAGATATTTCGCATGATTGACCTGCTCAGGGAGAAGTCGGGCGACCGTTATTTCCTCATGCTGGGAGGAGACGCCACTTACAGCATACCCAGCGGGGAGAACATGATTCAGGTCGCCTGCCGTCTTGTGGACGAGCCGGAGAAGGTGAAGCTCGAGGCAGCGTCCCATGTTGACCATGCCCTGGAGTGGGCAGAGCGGCTGGAGAAACACGGGGGGACTGATGGGTTTGCGATGTGCGCTGACTACTGTTTCAACACCGGCCCGTTTCTGAGCCCTGCCCAGTTCGGCGAGTTTATCACCCCATACCTGGCAAGGCTCATTCAGGGATTCCGGGACATGGGTTTCTACGCCATCAAGCACACGGACGGCAACATCATGCCGATCCTCGACCAACTCGTAGATGCCAACCCACATGCCCTGCACTCGCTGGACCCTCAGGCCGGCGTGGACATCGCCGAGGTGAAACGGATGTACGGCGACAGGATCTGCCTGATCGGTAACGTGAACTGCGGCCTGCTCGATACGGGTACCGATGAGGAGGTAGTCGAGTCGGCAAGTTATGCGCTCAGGCACGGCATGCCCGGCGGCGGGTACGTGTTCTCCAGCAGCAACTGCGTCTACACCGGCATGAAGCTCTCAAGGTACGAGCTGATGCTCGACGTCTGGCGGAAGGAAGGCAACTACGCGGAAGGGGGATGATGGCGGCGACAGGCGAGGCTTACAGACGGGGAACATGAGAACGAGCACCCCCAGGCAACCGCTGCTGTTCGAGCAGGCGAGTCGCGTCTTTGAAGGGTGGGAGGACTCGGAGACGGGCCTTCGCGTGCTCAAGATCGCCGGCAGGGATTGTCGGCTCTCTTCCCTCGCAGCGGCGGAGGCCACGTGGGGCACGGCTTACCACCAGTCCCACTGCTTTCTGGCGGGGGGGCGCAAGGTGCTCCTCAACGCGCATCCTCTGCGCGAGAGCGCCGGCACCTCCGGCCCACCTCGAACCGGCTTCTTCCTGGTGGACCTCGGGAGCGGCGAAGCGAGCTGTCCGTTCCCGGGCGACGGCGTCGTCGTCGAGGTGTGGGACGCGACAGACATGGCCCTCGTGCTCACGGGGGGCGACGAGGATAGCGAGACTGCACTGTGGGACGTTGCGCGGCAGGAGCCCGCCGCTTCGTTCCGGCTGCCGGGCTGGCATCCGCTCAGCACGGCGTTCCTGAGCGACGGACGGCGCATGATCGCAGGGTTCTCCCGCGGGCCCTGGCGCAAGGGCAAGTGCCACTCGGTCCACTACCTCGTCAGCGCGGACGGGGGTGCGCTGAAGATACTCGATGCAGACGGCTGGTTCTGCAACCATGTGACCCCCTGCCCGACCAACCCCGACCTGTATGCCTACGACCGCTGGCCGACACCATACCAGTGGGTCGAGACTGTCATCCACACCCGTCGCGTCGACGGCACATGCGACGCCCCGCTGCCCATGCGCGAGGGCACAGTCCGTCCGGGACCGATCTTGGACTGCCAGCGCGACCATTATGTCTGGACACCTGACGGCACACGCATCACCAGCTACTTGCTGCCCCAGGCGGAGGACTTCTCAGGCAACCACTACCACTTCCGCTGGTGGATTAGCGTGCTGAACCTGCGCACGGGGGAAGACCTCACAGTCCCGTATCCGCCTGACCGGTGGGGCGGCAATTCCAACGTGACGCCGGACTCGCGCTTCATCGTCAGCGGCGGCGGACAGGACTTCGATTACCTCTACGCGATCGAGATCGAAGGCCTCCGGGCCGGCTGGAACGAGCGTCCCCTGTGCTGCTATCCCGGCTCGCCCGCAGACCAGTTCTTCTACAGCGTGAACCACCACCCCCATGTCCTGCCCGACATGAGCGGGGTGATTTTCACGGCCGGCCATAAGACGCCTCAGCAGGGGGTATACATGGTCGAAGTGCCGGAGGACATGCGGGCCGCGCACCGAGCATGAGCGCGGAGCACCAGCTCGCAACATCTTACGCGCCCGCGGGTGCAGTGGTCTTTGGGGGTGCCCCTCCTCTTTCAGCGACAGCCTCTTCCTTCACGTCCGCGGAAACGAAGGCTCACCGTAAAGGAGGAATCCTGCCATTTGCCATGCCGGCGGGTCATTGCCGGCGTCCATGCCGCCTCTCGACGGAAGGACCTGCTTGTGATATGATGCTCGACGCGTTCCGGGCGCAGGGGTCATCTTCCGCAGGAAACCGACATGCTGGCTAGAGTGCAAAGCATGGGCGTGCTCGGGATAGAGGCGTATCCCGTCGAGGTTGAGGTCTACGTTGCGAAGGCAACGATGCCCAAGATGACGTTGGTGGGCCTGCCCGATGCCAGTGTGAAGGAAAGCTCCGACAGGGTGCGGGCAGCTCTCAGGAACAGCGGCTACCACCTGCCTCCCCGCGCCATTACAGTCAATCTTGCCCCGGCAGACATACGCAAGGAGGGTCCCGCCTTCGAGTTGCCTATTGCACTCGCACTGGTAGAGGCCATGGGGGCATTTCATCCATCGGTGAACGGCCGCTATGGCATTGTCGGGGAGCTTGCGCTGGATGGCCGCGTGCGCAAGGTGAACGGATGCCTCTCGATGGCCATCCAATGCCGTCAGGAGGGTCTGGACGGGATGATTGTGCCGATGGACAACGCAAGCGAGGCGGGGGTCGTGACGGGGTTGGACATCATCCCTATCACACACTTCACAGAGGCAATCGGCTTCTTGAGCGGCTCTCAGCCCATCAAGCCCATTCGCCTGAATATCGACGAGATCTTCCGTCAATCGGGCCAGTATTCCGTAGACTTCGCCGAGGTTCGCGGTCAGGAGAACGCCAAGCGAGCCCTGGAGGTCGCAGCAGCGGGCGGGCACAACATACTTCTGATCGGCCCGCCGGGCTCCGGCAAGAGCATGCTCTCGCAACGGCTCTGCACGATCCTGCCCGCTCTAACGCTTGAAGAATCACTGGAGACGACAAAGATCTACAGCGTGAACGGGATGCTCCCCGCCGGCAGAGCGCTGCTTGCAGTGCGGCCCTTCCGCTCCCCTCATCATACGGTGAGCGATGTGGGTCTGGTCGGCGGCGGGTCGCATCCGAGGCCGGGCGAGATAAGCCTGGCGCATCACGGCGTCCTATTCCTGGATGAGCTCCCGGAGTTCAACCGCTCCGCACTGGAGGCCCTCCGCCAACCGCTGGAGGAAGGAAGGATCGTCATCTCCCGAGCTGCGATTTCAGTGACGTACCCCTGTCAGTTCATGCTAGTTGGGGCAATGAACCCGTGTCCGTGCGGCTACTACACGGACCCCAGGCGCGAGTGCAGGTGCACGGTCAGGGAGATACAGAAGTATCGCTCGCGCATCAGCGGGCCGCTTCTGGACCGCATCGACATCCACGTCGAGGTCCCGCCGGTTGAGTACCGAGAATTGGCCGCCGACCGCTCCGGAGAGCCCTCAGAGCGCATCCGCGAGCGCGTCGAACGCGCAAGCGGGCGCCAGCACGCACGCTTCAAGGACGAAGGGTTCTTCACGAACGCTCGCATGGACGTGCGCCACGTGCGCAAGCACTGTCGTTTGGACGGCGATGGGCAGATGCTCCTGCGCCAGGCTATTGACTCGCTGGGTCTATCGGCCAGGGCCTACAATAAGATCCTGAAGGTCGCACGAACAATCGCCGACATTGAGGGCACGGACGACATCAAGGCTCACCACGTCAGCGAGGCCATCAACTACCGCACGCTCGACCGCGCGTTGGAGTGATGGGCCTCGCTTGCCGGTTGAGTGCATACACAGCATGCTGCATGTGCGCCGTAGAAAGAAGGGAGAAAAGGAGACGAAAGATGGGTGTAGCAAGGTTTTTCCTGGCGGTGGTATTCGCAGCGGCATTCACATGTTCGTGTGCCAGCCGCAAGGGAACACTGGTTCTGGTCAGAGACGGAGAGCCACAGGCCAGCATAGTGATTGCAGCCGAGGCTTCCGAGAACGCAAGGGTCGCAGCGGAGGAACTGCAGCACTATGTCGAAAAGATAAGCGGCGCCCGGCTGCCGATTCTTACAGATGACGCACCGGTGGAGGGCACCGTGGTGCTCGTTGGAAGGAGCCGACTGACCGAGCGGATCGAGGGTCTCATGATCCCCTCCGGGGCCACGAGGAACCTGAGGGAGGAGGGATTCGTCATACGGTGCAAGGGTGATCGGCTGGTCCTGGCGGGTAACGATAGCGGCCCATACCTGGGCACGCGCTACGCGGTGTGCGAGCTTCTGCACCGGCTCGGCGTGCGGTGGTTCATGCCGGGCGAGTTCGGCGAGGTGGTGCCCCGGAACGCCACGATCGAGATCCCGGAGATGGACGTTCTCGACAGCCCGGACTTCCCAATACGCGACTACTGGACGCACTCCAAAGACAACATGGACGAGCTGCTCGCGGAGTGGAAGATCCACAACAAGATGAACCCCATCATCAGGCAGGGCACGGATCAGTGGTTCGCGGTCCCGGGCGATGGGAGCGTCGTGCATTACCTGCCACAGGACCAGTTCCAAGAGCATCCCGAATGGTTCGCGCTGCAAAGGGACGGCACGCGCTCGAACGACATGCCGTGCATGACCAACCCCGACATGATCAATTACGTGGCCGAGCAGATCAAGGCGGAGGCGCGAGCCGGCAAGAAGTTCTCAGCGTTCGCGCCCGTCGACGGCTTGCCGCGCTGCTATTGCCCCAACTGCACCGCGATGTCGAATGCCTTCGACATCCTAGGCGCCAACACGCGCGACCCATGGCCCGACGCGTGCATGAGCCAGGAATGGTTCTACTTCGTCAAGAGTATCCTTGACGAGGTCAACAAGGAGTCCCCCGATCACATGATCGCCACCAACGGGTATGCCAACCGTGACATCCCGCCGGAAATCGAGAACCTGAACCCGCGGGGCAATCTGGTAATCATGTTCGCCAACATCGCTGCCTGCACAATCCATTCCTACGAGGACGGGCGCTGCTGGGAGATGAGGCGCCAGGGTCAGATGATCAAGCGATGGTGCGAGCTTTGCGACAAGGTATGGATCTATGGCTACAACATGACTATGCTTGTGGGAAAGAGAACGATCACGCCGATGGTCCACCGCATTCGCGTTAACATCCCTCTCCTGAAGGAATGGGGCGTCTGGGGCTTCCTTGACCAGGACGACCCCGACTGGTCGCTCTGCGGCATCCCCACCAAGATCGTGCGAGCCAGATTGGAGTGGGACACCGAGGCCGACGTGGACGCGATTCTGGAGGACTTCTTCTCCAAGTGGTATGGACCCGCGGCGGAGCCGATGGCAGAGTTCTATGACGCGCTTGAGCAGGCCTTCGCCACTACCCCTGAGCATGGCCATGAGGACATCATCCTTCCGCTGATCTACACGGACGATCTGCTGGCCAAGCTCGGTGAGGCCATCCTCAAAGCAGAGACGAATGCCACTGCCGAACCCTTCAGAACACGCGTCGAGCTTGAACGGATGATCTACGATCATCTCCTCGGGCACATGGCCATCGAGAAAGCCAAGCAGCAGTGCCGCTATGGCGATGCAGCCGAAATCGTTCGGCAGCAGATCGAGCGGCGCGATCGCATGGCCGAGATCACCCCGTTCATGGGCTGGCTGGCATTTGAGGTCTACGGCATGCCATGGGAGGAAGAGCGGCTCAGAAGGCTTGACGGGAAGATCTCCGGCCCTGAGGGTGAGTTGGTGGCCGTCCTACCCGAAGAGGCGAAGTTCAGAACAGACCGCCTTGACGACGGCCGCTACGAGCGGTGGCAGGACAAGGAATATGACGATTCCGCCTGGCGCACAATCAAGACGACAGCAGGCTGGCAGAGCCAGGGACTGCGAGACGAGGAGGGCCATCCTTACAAGAGCGTGGCGTGGTATCGCTTGGCAGTTGACGTTCCCGCCACGGCAGAGGGCAAGGAGGTGCGCATCCTCGGCCCGGCAGCGATCAACGAGGTTTGGGTATGGGTCAATGGAAAATACATCGGGCGCCGTCCCTTCATGCACCGATATGTAAGGCCGCAGGAATTTGACTTTGACATCAGCAAGGCCATCGAGCCCGGCAAGACCAATCAGATCGCCATCCGTATGCTGTGCAACACAGAATGCTTCGGCGCCAACGGCATCTACGAGCGGATGTTCCTGTACGCCAAGAAGCAAGGCGATCAGCCCGCGCCCGAATAGGCTGGCCGCCGTGTTGAAAGACAGAGCTCAAAGGAGCCGAACCACAATGGGCGAGTATATCCAGGTCTTCACAGCCACTGAGAAAAGGGAGGACGCTGAAGGGATAGCCAAAGCTCTGGTGGAGAAGCGGCTGGCCGGGTGCATCCAGATCGTGGGACCCATAGTGAGCACCTACTGGTGGAAGGGAAAGGTAGAGACGGCTGAAGAATGGCTGTGTCTCATCAAGAGCAGAAGGAGCCTTTACGAGGAGCTTGAAAGAGCGATTAGGAAGATGCATCCCTGCGAGACGCCGGAGATAATCGCTATGCCGATCGTGGCTGGCAGCAGGACGTATCTGGAATGGCTCGCGAATGAACTTAAAGAAGCGTGAGACTGTGGGGTGAATCCGGCGTGCTGCCGCCTGGGAGCAGATGGCCTCGGCGTCCGCGTGTTCAGAAATCCGCCGTCAACAGGCCGACTTCGCCGCCGCGCATGTGACTTGTGTCGTTGAGCCTGCAAAGCACGTAGCCCGCTGGCGTGCGGAGGAATTCCGTCACGCAGCAGTTGTCCTGCCGGACGAACGGGAAGCGGTCCACGTCCAGCCCCAACGCGGCGAGAACGAGGAGCTTGTTGACCACCCGGTGGGCAAAGAGCGCCACGGTCTCGCCCTCATGCCTGGCGGCGGCCTGCTCCATCGCTTCGAACGCGGAATCGCGGACTTCCTTTAGCGTGTTCCCGCCTGGGGGCCGGACCTGGTGGGGTCGCGTGGACCAGAGCTCGAACTCACGTGGCCAGCGGCGGGCCACATCGGCCTCCTGCAAGCCCTGCCACTCGCCGTAGCAGAAATCCGTCAACCGCTCGTCCACGAGGGTGACCACGCCGCGGCCGTCCAGCACCGCATCGGCAGTCTGCCTTGCACGGATCAGGGGGCTTGTGAAGGCCGCGTCGATAGGGCAATTGCGCAGCGCATTTGCCAGCAGCCGCGCCTGCTGCAGGCCGTTTTCGTTCAGCGGAACGTCGCTGGTGCCGCGGAAGATCTTCTGTCGGTTCCAGTCGGTCTCCCCGTGACGGATGAGAAAAACCGTCGTCATTGCGCGTCTCCTCCTCCACGGATGATCCCTTACGAACTCGGCCACGACATAGGCGCTCCAGAGCAACCTGCCCGGCCGACTGGAATGGTAGGCCATATCGGGAGCCCTGTCAATTCACGTCCAGTGCACCTGCATATTGAGGCACGCCCTCCAGGGCGCAGACGAGGGGCGCGATGTTGACGTGCTCAAAAAGGCAGTGTACGATCCTGGGCCGGCAGAATTGTGCAGCCTCAGCCAGTTCAGGAGACTGCTCCAATGACCATGCGGAGGTGAATCATGCCTTTACCAGATGGAAAGCCAGCCCGCATAATGGTGGTTACGGCGCACCCGGTGGATGCTTTCGACAACACCGGGGGCACCTGCGCGGAGCACATCTCGCAGGGCGACCACGTCACTGCGGTTATGTGCACCTCGGGCATTTATGTTCATAACGAACGCTTGAAGGACGAGCTTCGCAAACCCGAGTCAGAGCGAGACCCCGCAGTACTCTCCGAATCCCCCGAAGCCTACGCCGCCCGCAAGCGAGATGAGGCAGAGAAGTCGCTGGGCTGTTTCGGGATCACTGACGTGGTGCTGCTGCCGTACGACGACGGCAGCCACGCCCTCGAACCCGGCATGATTGAAGACCTGGAGATGCTCATTCGTGACCGCAAACCACACGTGATCCTCCAACAAGATCCTTTGGACGGCGCGGCCATCTTCGACGACCATGCTCTCGTGGGGGCCGCCACCTCCCTGGCAATTGAGGCAGCAGGAAGGGTCCGGTTCGGCGACCCGCGTCCACCGTGGGAGCCCGTCGAGGTATACCTGCTGGGCACCTACGGCATAAACACCAGCCCGTTCGGGAACAGGCACGCGCGGGTAGATGTCTTCGTGGACGTGACGAAACATTACGAAGCTAAGGTGCGAGCGCACCAGTACATCGTCAGCCAGGGCCAGAACATCGGCTGGGGCCAGAAGCGGATCGAAGGGATTGAGGGACACGCAGGGATATTCGCGGGCACTTCTTACGCAGAGGCTTTTGTGCGAGTGACACCCCCCGTGTGCGAGATGCTGCCGATCAACAGGAAGCGCTACGAGGACCTCCAACTGTCATCCGCTGAGCGCTTCAAGAAGAACCATCAGCTTCTTGGAGCTTTCGTCCCCGAGGCCGACGGGAGCTACGCCTGGGGGCTCAAACCCAAAGCGTAGAAAGGCATAACTCTCCAGCCACTTCCTGAGGCCTGAACGTATTGACAAGCCGAAGACCGCCGTGTAGATTCTCCTTCGTACAGCTGCCGATGGCCACGTAAACTCTCGCATACAATCGCCGATCAGGTTCGTTGAGGAGGGGGCGCTGGTGAAGATAGCTGCATGCTTCCGTGCGGACGGACAGGAGTGTGCGAGTGTCGTCAGCCGCATGGTGCGCGTTCAGACTCACTTCCCCGAACAGCAACACCGGACCTTCGACGTGCAAGGCGGCAGCATCGCCTGCATCACGGCCGGGGAGCGCTCCTCCGCAGTTCCGCTGTTGCGCACGGGCGAGCGGGGCAATCTGTTGGTCATCACCGGCGTGCCCATATCGCACGGGAGACCAGTTGAGGAGGTACTGGCGCCCCTCGTCAACCAGGATTACCAACAGGCAATCAAAGCGATCAGCGGGCTGGAAGGCAACAGCGCGGCGGTTTTCTGGGACCAGGCGCACAAGAAGCTTGCCGTTGTGAGCGACTTCCTGGGCATGCAGCCGCTCTACATCCACCACCGACCCGGGCTGCTCATGCTCGCCAGCGAGCTGAAGGCCATTGGCGCTTCCGGACTCGTCGAAGTCAAACTCGACCCCGCAGGCTGGGGCCAGTTTATTTCTCTCGGCTACTTGCTGGGCGATTACACCGCACTGGCCGAAGTCCGGAGAGCGCCTGCTGCATCTGTCATGGTGTACGACCCGGCGGACGACACGATAGAGACCTCAACCTACTGGCACTGGCCTACTGGGGATCTGATCACAAAGATGGACGCGGTGGATACGGGGGAGATTCTCGAAGCGCTAAGAATGGACATACGGGGATATTCAGAACATCACCGCGGCGGGGCGGTCCTGTTGAGCGGCGGCTTCGACTCACGCCTAATCCTTGCACTCCTCGCAAGCGAAGGCCTCCCCGTGAGTGCCCTCATCTGCAGGCATGAGGACGAACGCGGCGACGCCGACGGCAGACTTGCAGTTCGGATTGCAGAGACGCTTGGCGTCAAATACAACGTCGTCAGCCCACCACTTGACTTCTACTCCACAGATGCATACCTTGACTACACCGTCATGAATGACGTTGCGACGCCGAGCCTCTTCCTGTTCATCGCGCAGGTATGGCCGCATGTCACGCCAGGGCTGCATGCCGTCTGGGATGGACTCCTGTTCGCCGTGCCCGCGCTAAAGTACCTGCGCCCCTTTCCCAGTGGGTTCGCTGAGGTCAGAGGACGCTATGAGCAGCCCGCCAAATCCCCGAGATGGAAAGCTGCGCAGAGCATCTTTGCGCCCGACCTTTTCCAGAACTTGCACCAAGGGTTCCTGGATTCTTTCGACCTGGAAGTGCAGAAATACCCCGACGACCGCTACGGCTACGGGCAGTTCCTGGTCTCGGGGGGTATGCGCAGCAGGATCGCGCCAAACCCCTTGAAGGTCTACGCCAACCGCGTGCTGCCCTTCACGCCCGGCGCGAGCAGGGCGTTCCGGGAGACCACCGCAAAGATCTCTCTCGAACTGAAGGCGAAGGGACATCTGTATTTTGAGATATACAGGCGCCATTTCCCGAAGCTGATGCAGGTCCCCATCTGCTCAGGTGGATTGCCCCTGTTCAACTGCAATCGCCTGACCGATCCCGAAACGTACCGCGAACTGGTGCGCAGGATCGTGGGGCAGCGGATTTCCGGCCGGCTGCGGGACAGGTCTCTTGACTCGAGAGGGTCCGGGCTTCTTGACCGGGTCGTTGCTGCAGCGGGCGAGGACCATCCCGACTTGAACGGCGCATTCGTCAGAGATGTCAAACACGGTAAGGGCGCATCGAAGCAGATTCTCCAGGACGCCCGCCATCTCCTCTTCTACTGGCAGGTGTGGCGCTGGGTGATGGAGGGAAAGCTGACAGTGCAGCGAGACGGACTGTTCTTCTGAGGAGTCCTTGACCTGGCTCAGCGGAAGGGCAAGGGATAGAAAGCCAACACACCTCCCCCCCGCTGTCTGCCCCAGCATCCTAAAGCATGGAGCGGATTCGCTCGTCCATCGCCTGCTGGTCGGTGGCGAAGGACTGCAGGCCGGATATGTTGACCAGCGCGTCAAGCCCGACCTCGCCTCGCGCCAGGCGCTCCCGCCAGATCTCGAATCGCGGAATCTTGCCGTCCACCGTGACGGTCTCGATGTCCGAAGACGACCACTGCGGCAGAAGGTCCGCCAGACCCCTCTGCCTGAAGAAATCACAGATGCCTTCGGGAGACAAGCCGGCGGCGTCCGTGCCCAGCAGCTCTTTCACTGCGCGCCTGAACGTATCGGGCACGTCCCAGAGCACGTCGAGCCCCGACGCTTCCCTGTCCACGTCCTGCGCCAGCTCCACGTCTAACGTTCTGCCGACCTGGGAGGCTATCGCACGGCTGGGCGGGTTGAGATGCTCGAATTCCTGTGCAACTTTGGTCGGCAGTGTCAACACGTCCACGCCAGCCAGCGAGAGCACCTGCGATCCTTCCCGCATGCTGGCGGCTATCTGTCGGGTCGCGATCCCTAGTTCGGCGCGCAACTGCTTCACCGCCTGTTGACTCGCAAGAGTCGCCTTCTCCCCCACGAGCCTGCCGCTGCCCAGGGCGTTGTCAGCAACAAAGGAGTTGAGCCTTCCCAGGAAGACGTTGACAAAGGCCGGACGGGAAAAGGCAACGACCAAGTAGTTCTGCCTGGCGCTGAAGCCCAGGGTGAAGTTCACAGGAATCCCCTCGCGGCTGAGCTCGCGGGCCGAAACCAAGCCCGCCGGCGTCAACGGGACCTTGACGTAGAAGTCATCGGGCGCGATCTCATGGTAGCGTCGGCCATAGGAGACCGATCGTTCAGCGTCGTGGGCCAGGTCAGTATGAAGCTCGACGCTCACCCTGGCGCCCAACTGCCGGCTTATCCTCAGCCCATGGTAGGCGTTCAGGACGAACGCGATCTCAAGAGGCAGTTCTTCCTCAGGGATCCGGCCTCTGAGTTCATCCGCCGCCTTTGCAATCAGATCATCATAGGTGCCTTTCTGCACCTCCTTGTTCAGGAGCGTGTTATTCGTCGTGACCGCCGTGAACTCCTCGCACCACAGCGATGAGGCTTGCTCGATGTCTCCCGTATCGAGCCAGAGTTCGGATCCACACCGCTTCACCTGGCTCCACAGCGGCTTGCTGGGATAGGCCACAGGCGCGGCTCTGCCAGGAAAATCCGACACGACGAGCTCGCGTACACGCTCCGCTGAAGGCTCACTTTCGCACCTTCCCATTGCGCGCTCCCCTCAAACCGATGACTTGGCTCCGGCTGATGAACGTTTTCCGACTGGACTCAATTCCACGGCTCACGCTGGTTCTGCCTGATAAGGGCGCCTTTGCGAGACGGACCTCCCCTCCGACAGTGTCGGAGAACTGGAGTGCGTTGGGCGGCAGCCATAATGGTGCTCTGCCAGTCAGTCGCAATCCTGCGCCCGTCAACGGACGGCCTTCGCAGGGACCTCTGTAGCCCATTAAACGTGGCAACGGCTGACACGGCCCCTCCCGCAGCCCGCCGTCAGGGTCGCCCCCCTGCTGGCTTCGCTTCCCGCGTGGACTTGATTGACTCGATGATGCCGGGCCCGAAGTGTTTGTACGCCATGTAGAGGCCGAACAGGAAGGCCGCGATGATGATGAGTCTCAACAAAGCCCTGGCAAGCTTCTTGAGTTTCTTCGTGCGGCGGAAGCCGCGCTCGTACTCGTCGTAGTGCGCTACGAAGTCGTGCAGTGTCGTACGGTCCTTCTTTCCCCCCTTCTCCTTGCGGCCTTTCTTGCCCTTGGCGGACTTCTCCACCACCGTAGGCGCCGCCGGTCCTACGCTCGGAAACGCTGCGGCCAGCGTGTGGATCTCCCTGACGGGTTTGTACGGCGTGCTGCTGCCCGCAGGTCGGACAGGCATCTCGCGCGACACCTGGCCCCTGCGAATGAGTTCCCGGAGTTTCTCATCGGAAACATCCACCTCCCTCTCAACGCCGTCCCTCTTCAACTTGAGCTGCCAGACTCGCTTTTCGGGCGCGCGTGCCTTGACACCAAGGTCCTTAAGGACGTCCCTCTGTCCGAGGCACTGGTCCTTTATCACGCGGGCGACTTCCCGCATGGTCTGGATGCGGGTGTCCGGGTCCTTGGCCATCATACGCTCAATCGTCAGCGTGACGTTCTTAAGGGCCTGACTCCGCATCTCACTAGGCCATCGGAGGGGGTCATGCTCGTGTTTGCGCATAACCTCCATCGGGTTTGATCCAGTGAATGGGGGTTCCCCCACGACCATGTGGTACCACGTTGCGCCGAGGGCATAGATGTCACTGCGTGCATCCGCACGCTTCGCGTCGCGCCCCTGTTCGGGCGGCATGTAGAAAGGCGTTCCCATGCTCGTCCCGGTGCCCGTGAGATACGTCACGGTATCATCCACCATCCTTGCCAACCCGAGGTCCGCCACTTTCGCGCGCCCGTCGGTGGTCAGCATGATGTTATCTGGCTTGAGATCGCGGTGAACGACACCGTTCTCATGGGCGTACGCAAGGGCCTCAGCGACCTCAAGCATGATCTCGGATGCCCTCTGCGGCTCAAAACGCCGCTCCTTCTCGATTACTGTTCGGGCGCTTCCCCCCTCAATGAACTCCATGACGAAGTAGTAGCAGCCCGAGGCCTCGCCAGCCCGTATGCCGCGAACGATGTTGTCATGGCTGAGCTTCATGGACACCTGGGCCTCGCGTAGGAACCTCGTCACAAAACTCCTCTGAGAGGCCAGGGACGGATCCAGGATCTTCACTGCCACATTCTTGTTTTCGGAATCCCGGGCCAGCCATACGCTGCCCATGCCCCCCTGCCCCAGCTTGCGCAGGAGAGCAAACTCGTCAAGCTTCTCGATGTCCAGCTCGCCTGCCTCCTCACGGAGCTCTTCGGCTGCGCCGGCATCCATCATGTTATTAAGCACGGCGCTGTCCCAAAGAGGAATAGTCTCTCCTTGGGACCGCTTCTGTGTCTGGTACTCGATGATCGTTTCGGCGTTGGCGCGCGTCAGACTACCCTGCTCAACTGCAAGCTCTACAAACCGATGTTCACGAGGGGTGACCATGGCGCGCTCCTCCACTAACACATCCTTCGGGCAATGCTAAAGAGGCTCAGAGCAGGCTCGCGGTTCTGCCCGGTGGGCGTACGCCCATAAGGATAGTAAGCGGGAAAGGATTACGTCAAACGAAAGTGGAGCGGGTGACGAGATTCGAACTCGCGACACCTAGCATGGCAAGCAGTTCCATCGCAAAAGCCTGAAACCCGCGAAAAAGGCGTTTCAAGGCCTTCCACGAGGTCTACGCTGCCAAAGTGAATCTGCGATGTTTTCGATTCTTTCGGTATTTTCGGGCGAAGTGCTATCAGCATGCTACGAGTGTGGAAACCGGCTTCTCTCACCACAGAAGACGGACCAAAGCTGTTTCTGGCGTTCTGACCACCAAGAAGACGATGCTATCCGAGTGCTATCAACAGGGGTTGTATCGCCCGTGGGCTCCGCCGCGACACCACTATTGCCAACGGATCCCGCATTCTTCCAGCACCTTCTTCTCCGCTTCCGTGAGTTCTGCCGTCCGCTTGTTGGGTGTTCTGCGATATTTCTGGCAGCCCTTTTCTGGCTGGTATTGTCGCTTCCGTCTGTAGTGCTCAATCTGTTCGCTATAGATGACCCACCGGCCACCGTCTTTTTCCGCTGCGAGGTCACCGGCAAGGATTCGCTCCCGGACCGTACTCGGCGCAAGACCAAGCTCGGCAGCGGCCTCAGTCAAGTTCATGGTTTTCACTGGCATCTTTCTGGATAGTCTCCTCGTCTTCGCATAAGCAAGTCAAGATTTGCGTTTGGTTCATACTCCGCAAGGCCGTTACTGCTCATCTATGTCGACACAATCTTCAGGCAGTTACCACGGGCACCACCTCCTCTCCTGACAAGTCCGGTCACGCATCACCGAGGCACAGTTGGTCTGTGAGCGTCCAGGCATCGCTTCAGTTGTCCTCCGCATATGTCGTTCTCACCCAGGTTTCCGCACCCAGGGGGCAACTCGGGGAGCCTGTCGGCGGTGTCGTTTGTCACACGGAAAGGTGTTAATGAACCAGCGTCGAGCCAAACCCCATCTGCCACCAGAACCCTGAGTGAGGGGTTGAACACCCGGTCGACACGAGGGTCCCCTTCTCGATAGCTAGCTTCAAGCACTCGCCGGAACACGTCGCGCAGGACGTCGATATGGAGGTTGGGGTATGCTGCCTGGAGCTCGCATCTCGCGTGCTCCCAGTGCACGAGCCCGCTGGCAAGGCGGCCGAAGATTGTCGTCGTCACCGAACGACTGTCCAGAAGTGCAATGGGGAAGACCCCTGGACGTAGGTTGTTGCCCCGCCTTATTCCTCTAGCTGCGCACCGGTAGCAGAAAATGACGTCGTCCAATACGACCACGCAATTTCCAGCATCGCTCGGTTCGTCACCGGCTATCGGGCAGCGGCTATGGTCATACCGTCCACCGTGGCAGTAGTCATGGGCCTTGAGCAACTCGTCTCGTTCGACTCTTGCCAGGTGCCCCACTCCTGCCCACGAAACTGCGTCACAGGCGACCTCTTCGTTCCAATGGACAGGGCCAGCCTTAAGCCCCGGTCGTTTCGGATGCTCGCCTCCTGGGTGGAACGAATCCGTCTTCAGTTCAATCTTGAACGCGCTGGGCAGCTCAAGCGCAGCAGCCAGCGCTCTGTCCTCGAAGTTGTCGCCGCCAAAGACCAGACGCAAGCCTCGCCCGTGCGTGATCCACCAGCAGTCTGGTTGATGTTTCAGAGCGTTGACCCACGCTTCCAGCGCTTCGCCGGCTGGTTGTTCACTCCAGTCGTGAGTGTCCGCATCTAGGAATATGATGGGACCCGTTGCGACCTTCAGCTGTGGATACTGAATACCAGAGACATCGGCCGAAAAACACTCGCGGAGCACCTCGCACGGCACATCTCCTTCGAATACCCTGCTCTGTTCTTCGGTCTCATAAAGCCCCCGGACACGGATTCCGACATTCACGTCGCTCACCAACGAACTCCTTCTTCGATAGAACGCCAGACTGGTCGATAACTCGAAGCACCGCTGCTTCTCCTTGCCGGACGACGGAGCCTTGGCATGCGTGCGAGTAATGGCTTGCAGAACACCGGGCTCGCACCATCAATTCCTCCTGCTGGCATGTGCTGGCGACCGCCGAGATGTCTCACCTCGCCGTCGAGCACGTCTTACGTTCTTGGTTGGGGGGGTGTAGAAAAAAGTGGGGGGTATGGGAGGCTGCAGCGATACTAAGGCTGTAGAGTTGAGTCGAGGCGTGGTGGGCTGTGTATAAGGGGGGGCTGCACGAGGCAGCCAACCCTTGTATTATCCCCGATCACCCGGCGGATATCAACCCCCTTTTTCGCGCATCATTAACATGTTTTTCGGGACCTCAGAATCTTGCGAAGCATACGCACGCGGTCAACCCAGCCGATCTCCGTAGACCCTATGGCTGCCATGCACAGAACCAGACCTTCGGCGTCCTTCATCTTTCCTTCGGAGACCGGTCGAGAAGAATACACGCCTACACCTCGTCTCCCAACATCCATTCCACGCGACAGCTCCCAGATCGCGATTCCCAAGCCCCAGCCTATGCCGTTGACCGAAAGACCCGTCCCAATAGATAGTAGGACCAAGGCCTCTCCCTCCCCAGGCAATACCGGGTTTGCCTACATCAGGTCTAACTTCAACAGCCCCCAAAATGATGAGGGAAGGGGGCTCGGGGCTTTCTGGGGCGATTCTGTGGGCGAGGTGATAGTTTCCGCTGGGCTAATACTGAAAACCTAGTTAGATATTCTGGACTTTGTATACACTAATTAGTTTTCCCTGGCGCGCAGTATTATGGCACCCACTTACGCCCAGCCACTATTCTTGCCCACAAAAAGGGGTTCTCAGGGGGCCAAGATCCCGGCAACATTTTTGAATCCCTATCCCACCCCTTTCATATGCTGCAACGGTCTGGAGGATAGCTCGGAATCATCGTCCACCCGCCAAACCCCCTTTCTTACTACCCATCTCGCACCAGAACCCACCAATGGCATATCGCGGAAAATGGGTATTCTCTATTAGGGGCGATGTGCTGTTGATTCTCTCCCGTATTGGCACTTGATGAATACCGGCCACCAAACTTTCTCGCCCGTGACTCCTTCCTGTGGTTCTTTGGAGCAGGCGGATTGTTCAGATAATCGTCGTTTAGGATCATTATGTTCAACACGCCAAGACCCCATTCTCCCAGGAAGTGCCGGTGTTGTAAGCAAGGAGGACATCGGGTTCGGAAAGAAGCAGAATAGAGAGGTCAGAGTCTTTGGGCTGGTCTTGGATATGGTGGCCGGTAATCAATCCACAATGGGCATAGTACACGTCACCTCGCGGACAAGATCGGGTATTGTGGACAGTGGATCAAGGAGCAAGAACGTACTGAAGTGGACCCGGCTGTCCTGTCGGGAGTTCGAGGACAACCAAGTGAAGCTACAGTTTTTCGTTCTTGCCTACAACTTGGCTAACTTCCTGAGGCGTCTTGGTCTGCCGAGAAGCATAAGGCACTGTACGCTGACCACGCTGAGGGAGAAGCTGGTCAAGATCGGCGCGAAGGTGGTGAAGCACTCCCGGTATGCGATCTTCCAGCTTGCCGAGGCAGCCATTCCGAGCGAGCTTTTCGCCATGATACTGAGCTGAATCCAGCAACTGGCGCCTGCTCTGACATGACGTTGGGGGCTTGCGGTACGACGGAGAGAGGGCAAAACAAGAGTACCTACAGGCGAGGTGTGCGCGGGGGCTTGCCAAGGGGTCGGAAATGCCCGTAGACGGGCTTGCACAAGCCACCACACAGGGCGATGAAGAGCAGGAATGCCCAGGTCTTCAGCATTGACTCAGCCGCGGACCAACGGTATGCTGCTGACGGTTGGCCAAGTGCAAGCAGACCAATCGAAAACGGGAAAGATCGACTTACAGACTTCCGGCCTCGCAGATGAGGCGATGTTACAGAAACGCTGAGGGCGCGTCAAGCCGTGCTCAGCAGTAGTGATCGCCGGTTTCCCAGTCTTTGCCATCCTGCGGCCGGGCGATTAGGATGAACGCGAGCGGGCCTAACGCGCAAAGCGCCGTGCAACTCCGCCAATCGGAAGGAGAAGTCGCGATGTCTTCGCCACGTGCGGGCCATTACACGGGCGGTTTTCAGGTAGCGACCTATTTCCCCTCAGCCGTGGTGACGCGGCTTCTGAGCGACACAGCCGGCATCAAATCCGCTATTGACGGAATGAAAGCCCTCCAAGTTGAGCACGTCTTTCTGGAGGTGCACCGCGGCGGACACGAAGCTGCGGAGGAGACGCTCGCACGGGCGCGGGACGCCTTCCGTAGCGCGGGCTTCCGCGTGGGGGCCGGCCTCACGACCACCTGGAGCGAGGGCTTCGGCGCACCCGCTCTTCCCCAGCCAGAGCAGGAAGGGCTGCTCTTCTGCTACAGCCACCCCCAGACCGCTGCGGACATCAGCCGCATGTGCGAGCTGGCGGCCAGGCTTTTCGACGAGCTGATGCTCGACGACTTCTTCTTCACCAACTGCGAGTGCGATCTATGCCGGGTGGCGAAGGGCGATGGCCCTTGGTGGAGGGCGCACAACCGGATCCTGGCAGACTTCGCCGCCAAGGCGGTCCTGGCCCCAGCCCATCGCGTGAACCCCAACTGCCGCGTCATCGTCAAGTATCCCCAGTGGTACGATCGCTTCCAGCAGTTCGGCTACGACGCCGTCGCCCAGACGCGGCAGTTCGACGCCGTCTGGGTCGGCACCGAGACCCGCGACCCCCATCAGGAAACCTTCGGGCCAGTCCAGCAGGGCCAGTCCTGGAGCGTCTATCACTACCTGGCCGACCTGGGAGGCGAGCGCACGCTCGGCGGGTGGTTCGACCCTTACGCCTGCGACGTGCCGAGCTACGTCGAGCAGGCCTACCAGACCGTCCTGGTGGGCACGCGGGAGATGTTGCTCTTCAACTACGGGTGCCTCCAGCACGAGCAGTACCGCCCGATGGCTGCGGCGTTCGTCCAGGAGCTGCCGCGCCTGCGGCGCTGGGCCGCAAGCCTGCGGGTAGCGGAGCCGGTCGGCGTCGCCTGCTACAAGCCACCCAGCAGCTTCCCGCACGGCGAGTACTACGTCTTCGACTACCTGACCATGATCGGCCTTCCGATCACCATGCACACGAGCTTCCCGAGCGAGGCAAGGGTCGCGTTCGTCTCCGGGCATGCGCTGGCGGACAGGGACACGGTCGGAAGGCTGCGCAAGCACGTGAGGGCGGGCGGCTCGGTGGTGGCCAGCGCCGAGTTTGTCCTCGGTATCGGCCGGCATGAAGCCATGGAGCTGTTCGGCCTGGAGGGGCGTGGTTCCCTTGCCGAGGAGGGGCCTGCTCAGACCACCAGCATCTGGGTGGGGGGGCGCCGGCACACGCTTGGCGCCCCGGTGGAGGTGGCGGGACTCATCCGGACGGCGGGGGCAGAGGTCCTGGCAAGCTGGGGACCAGATCCGCGCTACGCTCCTTACCTGACCCGCAAGCGGCACGGCCGCGGCTCGGCGATGATGATGGAGCTCTGGACGCAGCCGCTCGGGGGACGGACGGGGGTTAACATGACACGCTGGGTAAGGTTCATGGACCTGCCGCAGGAGGTGCTGGACACCGTGAGAGCCGCAGTGACGGAGCCACTTGGCCTCCGGATCAGTGCGCCGGGCCGGGTCGGGCTTTACTGCTTCGAGGGGGGCCCGCTGGCCGTGTGCAACTATCGGAATGAGCCCGCGAGCGTCGAGGTCTCTTCAGCGCCGGGTTCCGTCCTCGGGGCGATAGAGAGTCTGGCCGCTGAACCCGATAGCGGGATCGCGCTTGAGCGCACCGGCGCCGACGTGGTGCACATCTCCCTGCCTGCGCGCAGCCGGGTGCTGCTTCAGCCCTCTCGATAGACAGGCACGTGGCGTGAGCAGGCGGGCGACAGGCAGGCCTGTCGGCCCCGCATAAGCAGGCCATGCCTACCGGCAGGCAGGGCCTAGACCATACAAAGGAGCGCACGGGCCCTATTCTCCGGTTCAATTCGCCCCCTGCTCAGAAGCATACCACACTGGTCGCTCACGAGGCTCAAGGAGAAGCTGATGTCGACGCGGAACCCGAGCGTGGCAGAGCGACGAGCCCTGCGTCCGATGCAGCGATAGTTAGGCCGCGTAACGAATCGATCATCTCCGTCCTTCGCCTCCAGGGCCTTGAGGACTTCGAAGCGTTTCATGATCTTATGGTCTACTCCTTGGCTCGAACCGCAACGCGGATGTTGCGCAGGTTGAAATGCGCGTCGTTATACCAGGTGCCGTAGGCGTCAAGTGGCATGCTGGGCACCTTGCCTTCCGGGTTGACGTGCACGTCCAACTGCCCGTATCCCATGACGGTTATCTTGCGGCAATCGGGGATGTCGAAGTGGGCAGAGACGAGTCCGGCGTGGCGGTTCCCTTCGTCAAAGCAGTCGCTTGCGCCCCAGCCGCAGATGTGCTCCCCCCACAATCCTGTTCGCTTGAACTTGACGCCCGTGCGGGCGAATCTCCACTCCAGCGGCTCGCCGAACACCAGCACCGTGCCCGGCGGGATGCACGGGCTGCCTATCACCGTGACGCCGATGATGGGCTCCTCCTCTTCCACGGTGACGGCGCCGAACGGCGGTATGTCCAGCTCCATGCCTTCCGGGTGCGGGCCGGTGCCCGTGCCTTCACGACCCAGTTCACAGTTGACGTTGGGGTAGTTGAACGGGGCCTCGTACTCGTAGTGCCTGACGGAGTACACAACCCGCTCCTGAGGAATGCTCTCCTCAGCAATGTGAATGATGTCCCTCTCCAACTTCGTCATCTTGCCCGTGACGCGCTCCGGGTTGCGGACCTCGACGCGGGTCGGCTTGCCCCTGGACGGCTTCATTGCTGGCGCTTCCACTGTCGGCTCCTTTCACGAGAAGAGCAGAATGAGTCACGCCTGATGCCGATTGTACATGTCGGCACTGCGGAGGCACTGGAAAGGAGCGCGGGGAACGTCTCTCCGATAGGGTTAGACCAGGGGGACGGCGTCTACGATTACTTCCTCGGCGATCCGTCGAGCTGGGTGAGCAATGTGCCAGCCTTCGAGACAGTGGCCTACCTGGGCCTGTACGACGGCATTGACATGTACACGCGGGGCCAGCGCGACAACCCCATCCGATTCTCTCATAACAACTGGCACAAAAAGCGGGAAGGGGGCAGCACTGTCTTCAACCGTGTCTTCGAGGGGGGCCTTCCAGAGGATATCCCCCGCTCCGCTTACCGCCCACAGCGCCTTGTCGTTGGTTCCGATCAGAACTCCAGGTTTGCCGTCGCCATCCAGGTCAGCCAGGACGGGCGACGAGGAGATCGATTTCTCGCTCTTGATCCGCCACAGTTCCTTGCCATCCGCCGAGAAGCAGAGGAGGGCGTACTGCTCTCCCGAAGCAACCACGACCTCTTGCTGTCCATCGCCGTTCACGTCACCTATGGCGGGCGAGTCAGCGTGCTACTCCTGCCTGAAGACGTTCCGCAACCAAGTGGATCACGAAATCCTGGACCGGCACAAGGCACTGGAGCTTATCGAGCTTCTGAACCACTCGCCCCAGGCATACCGGGATATTGAACCGTAGTTCGAGGAGCAGTCAGGCGGGCAAGGCAGTCCGTCAAATCGGCCAGAGGCGCAACTCCAAAGGATCCTGATGGAGCATCATCTCTCCCCGGGGTCATGCCGGCAACGTGTAACCACATCGTCTGGCTTATCCACGGTACCCGACTGGCTGCATGAGGAATCGAAGACAGCCATCTACCTGGACGGTATGAGTCGGGGCCTTCACGGTAACCCTGAGATAGACCGACGGGATCATCTTATCCGGCAGATGCTGGAGCTGGATGGCTACAAGGTGATCGTCATTCAATCGCGCGACCTAAACGATCCGGAGGTGATGCGGCAGCACCTCAAGAACGTCGCAGACGCGATGGGGCGGCCGGATCTGCCTGGGGAAGACGCCTGATGCATCACTCTGGATTCCCCAGGATCAAGACAACCCAAACTCTACCAGTCGTGCAGGTATTGTGCGTCCCTGAATGACTCCAGCAGGCTAGATTGCCACATTGCCGCAACCTCGCACCTTCCGCGGCCCGCTGCGACCATAGTGTCGGCGTCTGCGCTTGGCGCCACCGACGAACTTTATGCCGCGGGGTGATCCACGCGGTCACTGGACTTATTCGTACACAGCGAGTTCTGCGGTGTCCTCTGTGATTCGGAACTCAAGGGTGCGCTTGCCTTTCACCTGATTCACACCGTTGTGTACCCAGCGCACGAACGAGTATGTCTTGCTGCCGCTGGCGAATGTTGCAGGCGCCGTCAGGCTCACCAGTGTGTTCTGGGGCAGCTCGTCACTGTAGTCCGTGACGCCATCTGCATCGCCGGTGATCGAAACACCCCTGATTGGCGTGGACTCTACCCATATCTTGCAGGTTGGCTCAACGGATTTGTAGACCGCGATCGCGGTCGCGTCACCGTTGATGCTGAACGTCAGCGTTGCCTGTCCGGCCGGCTGGTCCGTCCCGTTGAGCGTCCACCGGACGAACTCGTAGTCCGTCCCGCCCCCCGAGTGCGTGGCCGGTGCCTTGAGGCTCACGGAGCTGTTGTCGTCCAATTCGGCGCTATAGTCAGTGGTACCTGCCGGGCTAGACGTGATTGACACGCCCGAGACCGGGGTTGACCGAACGCTTAACGTGCGGCGGGTGGTCTTGTAGACCGCCACTGCCGTCGCATCGCCCTTGATGGTGAAGCTGAGCGTCCTCTGCCCGGCACTCTGGTTCGCACTATTCAGGGTCCACCGGACGAACTCGTAGTCGGTCCCCCCCACCGAGTGGGTAGCCGGGGCAGTGAGACTCACGGTGCCGCCGTCCTTCACCTCGCCGCTGTAGTCGGTGCTGCCGGCGGGGTTGCCTGATACAGAGACTCTGGTGATGGGCGTCGAGCGAACGTTCACCGTCCATCCAGACACAGGTAAGGTGTCACTAAGCTCGTAGACGGCGACTTCGGCGCTGTCCTCAACCATGCGGAAGCTGAGCGTCGTCTCACCTTCAGGCCGGTTGGCTCCATTGTGCATCCAGCGCACGAATGCGTAATTGCTGCCGCCTTGCGAGAAGGTAGCGGGAGCCGTCAGGCTCACCAGTGAATCCTCCCGCACCTCGGCCCGCAGGTTGGTGTTTCCCGCCGGGTTACCTGTTATCGGAACGCCGCGGACAGGCGTGGACTCAACCCAAATCGTCCATGTAGGTCCAGGCTCGTCGATGATGGGTTCGTACGAAGCCACCGCGGTCGAATCGGCGTTGATTCTGAAGCTCAGCGTCGTCTTGCCGGCTGGCTGGCTGGCCCCATTTAGCGTCCACCGCACGAACTGGTAGTCCGTGCCGCCCGCCGAGTGGGTGGCCGGGGCCGTGATGTTGACGGCTTTGTTGTCGTCCACCTCGATGGTGTAGTTGGTTTGGCGAGGGGCACCGTCCGTGACGGTCACGCCGGTGACCGGCGCCGACTGGACGTTCAGTGTGTGCTGCTGGATTTGGTAGACCGCTACTGCGGTGGTGTCCGCGGTGATGTTGAAGCTGAGCGATCTCTGGCCGGCAGTCCGGTTGGCGCCGTTGAGCACCCACCGGACGAAGTCGTAGTCCGTGTCGCCGACCGAGTAGGTGGCCGGCGCCGTGAGGCTCACCTGGCTGCCGTCCTTCAGTGTGGCGCTGTAGTTGGTGGCGCCGCCAGCGGCGCTGGACGCTATTGACACGCCTGTGATGGGCGTGGACTGTACGTGCAGCGCCCACTGACCGGCGGGCGGTGCCGGCGTGTCGTACTCAAAGGCGCCTATGTCAGGGGTTGCACCTTCGTAGGGGAAGTTCTTGTCGGTGCCGGCGTCTATGCACGGGCTGCCGGCCCTGAGGGTGTAGTCCTTCTGATTCGGGTCGACGAATACGTCCGTGGCGTCTATGCTGTGCATGTCCTGACCGGAGAGCTGCCGCCATGCG
>Ga0315274_10000818_pt1 | contig 48366 bp, 45 predicted proteins | sample YL17G02_20_MG_FD_203700 | JGI IMG/M metagenome (GOLD analysis project Ga0315274, IMG submission 203700) | Sediment microbial communities from Yellowstone Lake, YNP, Wyoming, USA - YL17G02_20 | ecosystem: Environmental > Aquatic > Freshwater > Lake > Sediment | place: USA: Wyoming | collected... | reverse complement strand
CCTGCCTTTTGCCTTAAAGCGATAAATCCATCCCCCTCCTACCCACCAGCCCCCTCTTCTCCCAACCATCATTCTTTCATGGAACTTTTGACACTACCACCCGAGAGGAGTTTGGGGCATCTTTGAACGCCCTGACGGAGTGGAAGGTTCAAATGCCCTTGTCACACCTGTCGCGTCAGGGCCTCGACGAGGTCGTTCGTCCGATAGACGACGGTCTGACCGTCGAGGCGCTCGCGGCGTTTGCCGTCAAAGAGAATGCCGTCCAACAGGCTCGAATTGGCGTACTTCAACTTCACTTCGTAGGGGGGCGACAGCGTGAAAGGCTTGGCGCGGCCGACTTTTCGCAACGCCGCATCGGCGCGCTCGCGGATCAGCTGCCGGGCCGCTTTGGGCGAGAGCATCCGCGCCGTGTGGCGGCCCAGTCCGACCTTGACTTGCGCCGTCTCGATGTCGCCGAGCAGGGCGCGGGCTTCGGCGCACACTTTGTCGTCGCCGGTGACCAGAAGAACCGGTACGCCGAGCCGCCCCGCCCACAGGGCGTCCTGTCCGACTTCGCCCATCATCACGCCGTTGATCCAAAGGTGTTGCCACGTGGCCGAACTCATCGTGTGATCGCAGACCGCGCCCGCCGTCCCCTGCATGGCGTGATAGCCGATGAGAAACACGCCGGCAAACGAGGTGTCGAGGCCGGGCAGCCGTTCGATCGGAGGCGAACCCTGAACATACTCGGCCCCCTCGTCGAGTTCCTCGTAGAGGAGCGTCTTGCCGCCGTCGTGCATGTCCCAGACGATGATCTCAGTGGCGCCGCCCGCGCGCGCGCCGGCCACCGCGGCATTGACGTCGCGCGTCATCAGGATGCGAATCTCAGGAACCTCGTCGGGAGGGCGGGAGACTCCGCTCACGCCCTCGGCGTCGCACGCGATATAAACCTTCACGACCCACCTCCGCGGGTTGGGCTGCGATCGGACAGAGGAGAACACGAGCGATGAAAGGTTGGCGCAAGCGAAGATGGGTTTCAAGGAAGATTGTTCAGTCCAGGGATGACGGCATGCCGACCATGCTGGTCTGACGCGGCATCGCGGGATGCGTCATCGGCAGGATGCAAGCGATTGTCAGTTGTCGGCCTCTTTCGGATAGACGACCCGTCCATTTCTCTGCGCCCATTTCTCGGAAAAACCGACATGAGAAATCACGTTTCGGCTCGCGTCGAGTTGTCGCTGCGCCTCTTCCGCAACGACCGATGGTTCAATCTCGTAAATTGCCTTCAGTTTCGTTTGGTCGTCGCCAAAGAACACCGCGAAAAAGATCTTTCGGTTCCGGGTAATGCGTTCCAGAGATTCGGCCCTCTTGTCGGCGGGTTTCTTAAACATCCTGTCGAACTGACCGAAGCCGCCCTCTTTGCAGGAGAGGTATTCATACTTGATCGCGGGATTGCCCGGCTCATGGGCGTCGGCCCCGCGTTTGGACGGGATTAGCTCGTGTCCCAGGGAGTCGGCAATGATCATCTCCTTGACAAGGCCGGGCTGAAGAAGGTTCGGAATTCCGATACTGCGCGCAAGTTCAACCGCCTTCCGAATGAGCCCGATGATCTTCCGAAGCACCTCACGTGCCATAGGCGAACAATCCCCCACGGAGACCGCTCTCGACTGCCTGCACCCGTGCTCGAGCAATCTCCGCGAATCGCTTTTCCTTCTCAAAAGCGATGTATCGCCTTCCCAGTCTGCGGCAAACGGCGGGACATGTTCCAACGCCTGCGAAAGGATCAAGAACCAGATCGCCTTCCTTTGAGCTTGCCTTGATGAGTCGTTCAATCAGTCTTTCGGGCTTCTGGATTGTGTTGAGTGCTTCCCTGCTCACCAACTCCTTGGACTTATACGTAAGCTGCTTGATGTCCCCCCACACATCGCCGGGGTTTTTCCCCTGGTCATTGAACTTGGTCTTGCCGTACTTGCCGTTCACAACTGACGGAACCCGCTCACATCGAAGCCTGTGTTCCAGTTCGACGAGTTGCGGAACTCGAACGGCATCCAGATTGAATATCGGGGGGCGATCCCCTTTGACGAAATAGCAGATCGCGTCGTAGTTGTTGGTGTAGTTTCGCCGGCCCTGCGCCAGACGACTTGGTTGATACCAGACGATTTTCGACCGCAGCGTCAGGAAAGGCCGATAATCCACGAAGTCAACGCAGTCGGGCTTGCCGAAAAGATATAGCGCCCCACCTTCGTTCAGCTTTGCGGCGAAGAGGCGTATCAATCGCAGGTTGAATTCCTGGATGTTCTCGATTTGATCCCATTGATTGGCTGTGACACCATACGGACCGTCACAAATGACAAGATCTATGGACGCGTCGTCAACCTTCTGAAGGAGGTCGAAGGCGTCGCCCTCATATATCTGGTTTGCGTTCAGCATGCCCTCATCCTCGGCCGTCACGGATTGGGCGAAGGGGAAGCGCTACCCGGCGCAAAGCCCGGCGTGGCCGGCTGGACTTCGACCAGCACCGCCTGGTTGTTCTCGTCAATCTCGTACTTGAAGCCGGCCGGTGGGCCTGGAACCGAGCTGCCGCCGGATTGAAGTTTTTCGATCGTGCACCGTTCGCCCGGATGCTGCATGACCCACACGTTGACGCTGGTCTGGAGAATCTGGAGGTTGGCGTCCTGGGCGACGTTGCGGGCGCGCTGCGTCGTGTATTGATAGGTGCCGACCGACTGCTGTTGCCGGTTGAGACTGCCGCCGAAGTAGTAGCCGGAAAGCACGAAGAGGATGACCAGAACCAGCAGGATGCCGATCATCGAGAAACCCGCGCCCCTGCGAGGAGCGTTGGAGACGTGTGACAAACGATGAGACATGTTCACTGACCTCGAATCAGACTAATCCGAACGATGGCACACCCCTGCGCCGCATGCAATGGTTTTCAGCGCTATCGCACTTTGAAGCCCGTGCATTCGCGAGTCCCTTTCTACTTCTCCCCCATCAGATGTCGAAGAATATAGCGGTCCAATTCCTCGTAGTCGCGCTGCGCGATCAGCTCGCGCTCGAGCTTCACGTCGAGCGTCACGACCTTTTCAAGCAGACGAAGGAACGTCTCGCGGCTGTTGCGAAGATGCTTGGTAGCGACTTCGGGCTTCTGCGTGCGCATCGTCTTGACGTCCATGCCGACGAACTCGCCGCGGCGCCCGTAGCCGTATTCCTCGAGCACGCGCACCTGGTTGAACGCCCGCCGCAGGTTGGCCGAGCCGAACGATTTGTCCTGGTCGAACTTCAGTCCGTTCTGGTCGTTGAGATGAACGCTCCACAGCTTGTCGTGGGCGAGCGCATAGGCCATTTCGTCCGAGGGGTCGAGTCCGGCCAGGATTGCGTGGGCCGTCTCGATCAGGCCGCCGACGCGCGAGGGGTCGTCGGATTTGTAGGCCAGCGCGATGGCGTGGCCGATCGTGGGAACATAGGCGTGATCCATCGGCTCGTTAGGCTTGGGTTCGATCACGATGCGAATGTTGGGATCGTGGGCGAGCATCCGGTTGATGGCTTCGAGGATGCGAAGGACGGCCTCGCGGGCGTTCTTGGCTTCGCGAATGTACGTTCCCTCGCGCGCCAGCCAGAGGACGATCAAGTCGCAGTCGAGTTCGTTGGCGATGTCAATGGCCTTGAGCGACCTCTCGATGGCGTAACGGCGGTGGGCCGCGCTGTTGCTCGTATAAGCGCCGTCAATTGTTTTGGGCGAGAACCACAGGCGCGGGGCGACGAACTCGGCCTTCAATCCTTCGCCGTCGAGCATTTTCGTGACCCGGCGCGCGATCGCCCGCATTTGCTCCGGACTTTTCGAGTCGAGATCGGGCACGGCATCGTCGTCGTGAAACTGCACCCCCGCATAACCGAGCGGGCGGTACATTCTGACCTTTCTGGCGAAGGCGATCGCTTTTCGCGCCGGCCCGCCGAACGGGTCGCTCCCTTCGTCAATGTTCCACGGCCCAAAAGAGAACCGATACTTGCCGCGTGTTGTTGCCATGTTGCGACCTCCTCAAGAATCCACTCTGTCTTGATCGAACGCCGGCTTTTCCTTGCGGAGACGAGTCGAGGCGCATGCTCACGCAACAATTAGACCGGAAGAAATCCCGAGCGCCGAACGCCTGGAGGAGTCTCTGTTGGCCGGACGTTAAGATTCCCATAGCGCGCCTTGACGCTGGCGGTATTCAAGTACCACTCCCAAAACTCCCGGACGTGCCAGGGCAGGAACAAGCGCGGCAGCCACCGCGTAATCTCGACGATCCCGATCTCCCGGATGTCCTCGATTCGCCCATGCGTCAGGACTTTTGAATAGTAAGCTTGCTTGAAGGCGTCGGTCTGTTCGTCGCCCGGATGAAAGTCGTATTCCCACAGCAAGTCCCAACGCATGGTTCCGCACTCCACATGTTGCACGGGCGGGGACATTGACAGGTTGTCAACCTGTCCTACCCCGACCTCCTACTTTGGCAACGGCGTCACGTCCACCTTGCGGAAGCGGACCGCCTGGCCGTGGGCTTGGGGCATGATCGGACCCGGCGCGTTTTCGTCGGTGTCGAGCGCGCCGCCGGTGATGCCGTCAATGTGCTGGTTGTCCACGATCGTTTCGCCGTTGAGGGCTACCGTGATCCAGCGGCCGAGCAGCGTGATGTCCATCGTCTGCCATTCGCCGACCGGTTTCGAGACGTTCTTGGTCGGCGAAATTCGGCTGTAGATCGCGCCGCAGCCGTGGGGATCGAGCCCTTTGCCAAAGTCGTCGAGGCACTGGACTTCGTAACGGCCGCGCGGATAGACGCCGCTGTTGCCGCCTTTTTCCGGCAGACAGAACTCGACGTGCAGTTTGAAATCCTCGAACTTCTGGTCGGAGACAATGTCGCTCGCGGCCTTGAGCGGCGTCATGTAGCCATCCTTGACTTCCCACTTAGGGGGGACCTCTTTGGGTTCGCGCGCGTGCCAGCCCGCGAGGTCCTTGCCGTTGAACAGCGCGATGGTTTGGCCCGGCTTGCGCTGCCGCTCGCCGCTGAGGGGAACCCGGAGCGTCCCCGTCATCTTGTCACCGGCGACCTCGACCGCGGCGGGGAGCGGGCGGCCCCAGTTGACGGTGAAGCTCAGCTTGTTGCCATCGAGCTTGGCGCTCTCGACGGGCACCGAAAGCCCGTCGCCGGTGAACGTACCCGTGATCTTGCCGCCGTCCTGTTTCAGTTCGAGCGTGCGCACCTCTTTTCGGCTCTGGCGTTCGAGCAACGACAGATTCCAGGTTCCCGAAACGTCCACCTTTTCGATCGAGGGGACGCCCGTGAACCGAAAGACGGTTCCGTCGGGATACTTGACGGAGCCTTCCAGTTTCTTGTCGGCCACTTTCATCGCGTAGGTGCAATCCACGTTCTTCTTCGTCTTGTCGTCGAACTCGGGCCGCACGACCTGCAATTCGCCGTTCTCGATTTTGACCGACTTGGCCGGAACGACGCTTCCGTAGCGCCACAGCAACTGGCCGCCCAAACTGCCGTCGGGTTTGCGGAACACATTGAGCCAGCAGGCGTTGAACGTCCCCGGGACATCCTGAAGCGTGATGGCCCACTTGCCCAGAAACGGCGCCGCGGGGTCTTCGCCGGCGCGCCCGACCGTGGACATCAAACCGAGCGCCAGAACCAGCATTCCCATTCCGACATACCTGGTGCGCATGGTACTCCTCCTTCGTTCATCCGGCCATGCCGGCAGATGGAAGAGAATAGATAACCGGCGCGCACTCTGTCACGCCGGACGCCACAGACGCAAGAGGGATTTTGGGGGAGGCGTGGGGCCGCGGGCTTCTCCCGCTCCCAAGGCGCTCACTTTTTCGCCGGCCCGTTCTGCTGGGCCGCCTTCAAAAGATCGTACACGAAAATGCCGCGACCCACGCCGGCCGGGTCGCCGACTCTGGCCATCTGAAACGCCATGAACCGGCCATCGTCGCTCACGACGGGATTCGAGGCTTTGTATCCCGCATAGTCCGAAAAATGGGTGAGCCGCTCGATCCGGTGGCTCCCGTCGAGCGAGAGTTTCCAGATGTCAACGTACTGAGAGCCTTTGCGGTTCTGGCGGTCGCATTCCACGAGGGTAGATAGTCCATCCGGAAAAATCCCCTCGGGTTCGTCGTACTGATCCGGCGCTTCGGAGTAATTGACGACTTTGCCCGTCTCGAGATGGACCCCCATCACGTCGGTGCCCTGATAGCCATAGGCGGAGAACGTGAGCTCTTTCTCGTCGGGCGGGCGCCAACTCTGACATTCCAAGCTGCACTGGAAAGGAAGCGTGCGACTGTCGAGAATGAGTTTCTGGTTCGCCAATTTCGGCTTTCCGTTTTCGTATTCGATGTCTCCCGCCCAGATTTGCGAGACCCCGGGCGGCATTCGATCGGGATAGTCGCCGTGATCGAGCGTCCAGGCGATCCGCATTTTCGCGCGCGAGACCGCCGGACCTTCGGAGCACTTCATGCCCAACCGAACGGGCGGGCGGGTCAGCGATTTGTCGAGCACCCACAATTCGGCGTTTTCGCCGCGGCTGGGGCCGGGATGGTCGGCGTTGAATTCCTTTGCCCCCGAAAGCAGGATGTCGCCGTTGGCCAAATACAGCGCCCGGACGTAACCTTCGTGGTAGTAGTGACTGGTCACGGGCCGGATGATTCGCGTCGCCACCTCGACCTCGTAGGCATCGCCAAAGGTTTTCGCCAGAAAGAGGATTCTCTTGCCGTCGTGCGACCAGTCGGCTCGCTCGCCGAAGTAGGTCAGGCGAGCGATGCACGGGGGCAACTCGTCGGCCGGATTCTTGCCTTGCTTTTCCTGCGCAGACGTTGCCGCTCCGGCCAACAAAACCGTCATCGTGCAGATGAGCGGCGCAACCCTGCTGAATCGTGCGACTCGTGCGATCATTGGGTTTTCTCCTTCTCCGGGGAGCAGGTTCTGTGGACGGCATGGACGACGTGGACGGCATGGACCCATTATCGCGCCTCGCTCGTTTCACCGGGTTTTTGGAACACAATCAAATAGGCGTTGGCCAACAAGGAGAATGGAGGCAGGCGAAAGAGGCAATCATACAGCCGTACAAACGGCAAAAGAACGCCGGCCACTGGAACGAGGCTTCGCAGGTTCAGAAGATAGTATTCCATGTGGCTGATGCGATAGAGAGCAACCCGCCGCATTCCCCGGGTTCTCATCCAACGGGTCAGGGCGGCGGCGGAATGTCGGCCATGCCCTTCTTCCCAAACCGACTGTTCAATGTTCAACGATCGCTTCCAAAACCAGTGGCCGAGGCGCGGGAACAGCCGGGCCGCCAAACCGAGCGGCGAGCGGGGATTGGTGGTCAGAATGGCCAGGATGCCGTTTGGCTTCAATACCCGCAGACATTCGCCGAGCGCGAGGTCGCCATTTGCGAGATGCTCAAGCACCCAGTCGCACGTGACAAAATCAAACGTTTCCGACCGATAGGGGAGTCTGTAAATATCCCCGACGCAGACGGGAAAAAGGGGCGCCGCCGTTCTCAGAGCCGCCCGATCGAGGTCGCATCCCGTGACGCGAATCTGCGGGTCGCCGAAATGTCGCCAGAGACCGCCTTTTCCACAGCCCGCCGCAAGCACTCGACAGCCCGCGAAGGTCGCCCGGGCATAGGCGCGAAACCACGACCGCCACACGCACTTGATGGCGACCTGCGTGCCTTCGACGAGCAAACTCTGGCATTGGGAATCGGTTGGGCTCAAGGGATTCGCATCTCGCGCCGTGCGATTCACGGCGAACCGGCCGGCGAACGATAGACCCGAATGGACTCGATGAATGTATTTCGATCGTGCTCGCCGTCGGTGGCGTCCGAGAGCACTTCGATGCGGAAACGGTGAGGTCCCGCCTCGACGCGCTCTACTCGGACCGGGTACACGCGGGTCTCCAAGCTGTCCACGTACAGGTTCTGTAGATGCCGGCCGTCGAGCGTGAATTCCAGCCATCCGTAAAGACCGTAACAGGGCGTGCTCCGGGCCAGGATGTTGAACACCAAGAGAGACGGCTCGGGGACATTCAGGGCCAGCTCCAGTTTCGACCCGATTCCCCAGAGCGCCGCCAGCGGGACCGCCGTGGTCGTCGGAACGTATTCGGCCAGAGCGTGAGAACGCATTTCGGCGAGACGGGCCGCCAGCGGAGCGGTATCGGATTCTGTTCGGTTGCCCAGGCGAATCAACTGAAGGAGCGCTTCTTCGGCCCACGGATTGACGGCCAGTTCCGCTTCGTATTCGCGAATGGCCGAGTCGGTCGAACACTTCTGCGCGTCGAGCCGTCCCAGAGCCAGGTGAGCGTCGGGCAAACGGGGGTCGCGCGTGAGCGCGTCGCGCAACCGCGCCTGACCTTCGGCGACCCGTCCCGCCTGGACGTAAAGCAACCCCGTGTCGCGCATAATGACCGGGTGGCGAAGCTGGCGGCCGGCATGGGCGCCGAGGAACTGATCCTTGAGCATGGGATAGAAACTGAACGCCGCCCGCACCTCCTCATAAGCGCCGCCGAAGTTGTCTGCGGCAAAGTACCCCTCGAGGATGTCGTGGATCAGACGGCTCGGCGGGAAATAGCCGCGCAATTGGATATTGAGAAAAAAGCAGACCTGCGCGCGCAGAAAGGCGTGGAGGCTCTCGGTGGTCTGGCCCTGTTGCCTTCGAATGCGCCCGATCCAGTCGTACATGTACTCCGGTCGCTCGAAGTAGATGTCGCGGGGGATTTCGCGCGAGGCGCGCTCGATGATCCCCACGGCCCGGTCGTAGTCGTCGCGAGCGATGGCGGCTTCCGCCTGGTCGCGGTAGTTGTAGAGGCTTCGCGCCGCGACCCAATGGACAAAGCGCGGCAGCGCCCACACTCCCGAGTAAAACACGGCCAGCAGACCCGCGGTCAGTAGCACCGAGACCCCAACAGATCGTTTCACGCGGGGGAACTCCTCATCCGAGTCAGCGACCGCCAATGAAATCCGTCACGGGATTGGGAGCCTCGGCGACCGGCCTGGTTGCGTCTCCGTGGTGGCCGTAGTCCGCATCCGAGTGGCAAACAGGTTGCCCGCCCCCGCCCGAAGCGTGCTTGTTGTGGGCGGCCTTTCGGCGGCCGGTGGAGCGAGGATGTTCTGCACCACAATCGTGCCGGTGGTCGCGAGGGCCGACGGGACGGCGCGCGTCTCGATGAGTCCCGGCGCGGTTCGGCCAAGCGCCGAAGCGTATGGCCTCGCGGGCGACACCTCCGTCGCTCTCATCCAGGCGGGGATACCCCGCCGTTCGACCGTCAAAGGCCACGTCGTGGCAGCCTCCTCGAGCAGACCCAGGTAAGGCGGAACAACGATCACGCTGCCGGGCATCGGTTCGGGCGCAAACCATCCCCACCCCCGACGAGTGGCCGTTCCGTCGGGATTGAGGACCAACACGTCGCGCCGCCGCGCCTCTTTGCGATAGCCGCCGCAGCGTTCGATGTATCTGCCGACGCCGCAGCCTTTCTCGTATTGCAGGACCGCCGGCATTTGAACCGTGCCGCGCACCTCGACGGTCATCGGATTGATCGGCACGTGGATTTCGTCGCCATCGCGCAGAATCGGGTCTTCCGCGCCAGCCGGCCGGGCCAGCGCGCGTTTGATATCAATGGCCACACGGACGCGAGCGCCGACCGTGGAATCCTCGTCCAGCCGCCGGGTGAACACGACGCCCGGCAGATAGGCCGTGGCCTTCAGCCCCCTGGCCCGCTCCACGACCGCCGACAGGCGTTCGTCGGCCCTGGCCAGAACGTATTCTCCGGCAAACTGCACCTCGCCGGTCAGTCGCACCGTCTTGGGCGTTCTCCAACCGGGCACGGTGCGGATGAACACCGAGTCGTCTTTCACCAGCCGGAAGGCCTGGCTGCGCGGCTGCGAGGCGTAGTCCTTGGGGATTGGAACGCGAAGCACTTCGGCGGGCTGGAGGGCCGAAACGCGCTCCGGCGAGGTGCGAACCACCTCAGCCTCGTAGTCGGCTTCCTGCAACAGACCGGAGGCGGCGACGATGGCGTCGTTCAACGTTGTGTTTTGCGAAAGGGGGTATCGGCCGGGCTTGCGCACGGCCCCCCGGATCGTGAAGAAGGAATCGGGATAGAACTGCTTGTATTCGTACACAACGACGCGGTCGAGACTCTGGAGCGGCAGGTCGGCCTGGCGGTCGCCCGCGAGAACCCTGCCCAGCGGAACGGCGATGATGCTGGTGGAGAGGTCGTTGGGATTGGTTCGATAGAGGTCGGCGCGCTCGAGGTAGGCCGCCTTCCGAAAATCCGCATCCTCGAAGCCGCCGTAGGCAAACAGCAGATCGGACAGCCGCATATTCTCGCTCAACGGGTACTCGCCGGCTTTCTTGACGTGCCCTTCGAGGCGGACCAATTTGTCCTTCTTGATGATCTCGTCGTACGAATACACGACGATGCGATCCATGCTCTGCAACGCGAGGTCGGCCTGGGGGTCGCCGTCGAGAACTCGCCGAAGCGCAATCGCAATGATTGTGGTCGAAAGATCGTCGGGTCGAGTACGCACCAAATCGGCCCGGTCCTGGTAGGTAGCCCGCCGCCAATCGCGATCGTCGAAGCCGCCGTAAGCGAAGAGCAAGTTGGAGAGCTTCATGCTCTCGGCCAGCAGGTATTCGCCCGGTTGCTTGACGTGACCCTCCAGTTTCACCTTTTTGTCTTTGCCAATGATCTCATAGTAGGAATAGACGACGATCTTGTCGAGGCGGCGCAGCACAAAGTTTAGTGGACTGTTCTTCTCTCCGATCAAATCCACTTTCCCGGTGTCCGGATTCGCCTTGTACAGTTCTTTGAGCGAGAAGCTGCGGAATTCCTTGGTGTAGTCGGGGCGCGTTCGAATGAGATCCGCTTTCTCGATATAGGCTTCACCGCGCAACCCCTCGCCCTTTTCGATCAGCTCCGTCAGGGTCATCCCCTCGGTGAACTGGAACGTGCCGGGCCGGAACACGCCGCCCCCCTCGAGGCTGACCACGTATTCCTCTTCGACCGAGGGGAAAACCTCGACCCGGTCGCCGTCCAGAAGCGAAATGGTCGTGCCCTTGTCGTTGAGCGCGCCGAAGTCCACGTCCAGGGTCCGCGTTCCCTCGTTCAGAGCGCGGCGGACGATCTGGATGCGCTTGAGATAGGCGCTGGGTGCCGGCCCGCCCGCATAGGTCAAGAGGTCGCGCAACGACTCGTTGTCCAACATTTCATACAGTCCGGGGCGCCGGACGTGGCCGCGGACCTCGACGGACTTGCGTTTGAGATCAATGAAGATTGTTTCGCCGTACTTCAGCCGGGTCTTGACGGCTTTGGTGTCTCCCTTGATCAGGAAATCGTAAAGGTCATAGTCCTCGCTCTTGCCGTCGGCCCGGCTGACGCGCAGGTGACGCAGCGAACCGCTCGGTTTGACCCCGCCCGCGTTGGTCAGAACGTTGATCAGCGAGGCCACGGATGAATTGAGGCTGAAGGTTCCGGGCCGGACCACCTCGCCGACGACATAGACGAGAATCGGGCGGACGCGAATCGCCCGCACCTCGACCCAGGCCTTGCTTTCGGAGGGTTTCTGCCAATTGAAGTAGCCCTCGTGAATCTGGGCCAGCCGCTTGGTGATTTCGACTTGCAGTTGCCGCAGCGTCATGCCGTTGGCGAAAATCCGCTGTTCTTCGCCTTCGAGGTAGAAATCCCCGTCTTCGCTGACGCGAACCGGGTACTGCTTCGTGTATTCGCCCCACGTCTGAACGAGCAACTCATCGCGCGGCCCCACGATGTAGTCCTCGTCAATGGGTCCTTCGACGACCTCGCGCACCTGGCCCTGAAAAATGTCGTATCCAAAGGCCTTCAATGGTTCCGTTGTGGCCACGGCGGTGGCGGTTGTAACCGAAGGGGCCTGTCCGGCCAACCCCATCGAGGCGACCAGCAGAACCATCGAGAATAGAGAAAGCGACGTCAGCCGAATCATTGTTTCATCCCGTCCGCCAAGATCCAATCCTCACAGCAACCGCAGCCGCCTTGCGCCGGTCGCGCGATGCATCCCCGATTTGGGCCTGACGGAACACGGCGCGTCAAGACCCAAGTGTCCGCGCGCCGGATTGCGGGTGTGGCCAAAGGGTGGCAGGACAGGTTTGGCAACCAGAAGCGCTTAATGGTTTTTGGCGTGGCGAGAACCACTTCGACAAGATGACAGGATGAACCGGATTGTCGGCCATCCTGTCCATCTGTCCGCCCAACCTCGCCCCGTTGCCCCCTTGCTGTTCGAACAAGAAACCCAGACATTGGCCGCTGCCCCCTATTGCTTGTCGGTTCTCCGAGGTCGCCCCGAGCGGTCTGACAATGACCAACGAATGTCACCCGGAGGCCTCGTCGTCGCCGCATATCGGGCTCTGATTCACCGGATTTCTCTCTGGATTCACAGGATGGTTTTGCCCCGCCACAGCCAATCCAGTGAATCCTGTGATCCTGTCAAGAAAGGACTTACGTTCTTCAAACCGTTAAGCGCCCGCGATTGCCAATCAGTCCTGCTATTTCGGCCCGAGCACGTTCAACAACACATTCGCAGGAGGTCTGTAAGTGTCTTATTTCCAACCTCCCGTCTCTCACCTCTCACCGCTGTTCTCGCGGGAGGCATCCGCCGCCGGTTTCGCATCGGGCACCCAGCGCATCCCGGGCTTTGGATGTCCCTCGAGCAGGTCCCGGCAAAGTTCTTCGGTCAGATCGGCCACCCGGTCCCAGTCATAGTAGTCCTCGATCCGCTTCACGGAACGCCGGCGGTTCTCTTCGGCCTCCTCCGGATGATCCACCAGGCGTTGGATTTTGGCCGCCAGATCGTCGGGGTCATGGGCGTCGAAAGGCACGCCGGCGTTTCCCGCCACTTCGAGATTCTCCGGCGTGGAATTGACCAGGACGCAATTGCCCAGTCCCATGGCCTCGATCAGGGCGGGATGGGTCCCGCCGACCTCGGTGGCGTGGACATAGGCGTAAGCATGGGACTGGAGCTCCGTATAACCCGGCCCATACACATAGCCGGTGAATACGATCCGCGAATCGGTCGTGGCTTTGACCTGACGAACGAAATCGGGCGCATAAGGCGCGTCGCCGACCATGACGAGGTTGAGGTCGGTCTTCACCCTCTCGAACGCGCGGACCACCTTATCGGGGTTGTTCTCCGGCTCGAAGCGACTGACGTAGAGAATGTAGCGGCGCGGCCGGAGACCGAACCGGTCGAGCGTCTCGGTGGTTTCGACGCGCTGGGTCGGCGCGCCATAGGGGATCAGGTAGCTTTCGACGCCCAGGGTCTTCTTGTAGTAGGCATAGATCACGCGGGCGTCCGTGACGATGGCGTTGGGAAAAACCGTGCACACTTTGGCCCCTAGCCGATGCCAGAAACGCGCCAGCCATCCCCACTTGCGCCGTTCCCACTCCAGGCCATCCACATTGATGGCCACTCGTTTGCCGAACAGGCGGGGGATCACCGTCCACAGACCGTTGGCGGTGTTGCAGAAGTAAACCACGTCATAGGAGCAGAAGGCGGCGTGCCAGGCCGACAGGAATCCGTGGGCCACCGTGTCGGTGTGTTTGAGCGGAATCGTGGGCAGCAGACATCGCCGCACGCCGCGGTACGCCGGCGACCGGTCCTGGGGATAGCGATTGCTTCGGCAATAGACTGTGACGTCATGGCCACGGGCGGCCAACCGCCAGCTCAGCTCCTCGGCAAACGTTTCGAAGCCGCCGTAGTTGGCCGGGATTCCGCGTGTCCCCAAAATGGCGATCTTCACACCGTCTCTCTCCCGGACTGCTTCCTCCGCGCTCTCTTCACGGCGCGGTGCGTGGCGGGGCGGCCGGGGGCGCCGGCAGCCCCGGCTCCGCCAGGTTCAGCTTGCGGATGATCTCCTCGAGCTGCGGGCGGTCGAAAAAGATCGTGCCGGTATTCTGCTGCATCATCAGATAGGCTTGGCGAACGTTCAAGTAGAACTCGTCGCGGTTCTTTTCCTGTCGGGCAAGAAAGGCTTTGTAGAAATAGGCGTTCGCGCTATAGGGGTGCTTGCGCAGTATTCGGTCGCACAGCTCCCGGAGCTCGTCCCATTTCTGTGTGTTCAATTTGATCAACCCCAGACGCTCAATGACCTCGATGTCGCCCGGTTTTACGTCCGAGACCATCTGGAGATAGCGGTCGGCCTCCCGCAGATAGCGGTCGGCTTCCTCCGGTTCCTCCGGGCGAACCCGACGCAGACAGATCGAGGCGAGCTGCTTGTAGCACTCGACGCCGCTGAATGACTTTGCCCCCTGGAGCGCCAACGCTTCGGCCGAGGCCAGGTGCTCGTCGCGCTTCTGGCTCTCCTCGGTTTCGGCCAGTTGCGCCGCAATCCTCCGCCGCTCGTCGCCGGCCGCGGCGGCCTGCTCCCGGGCCTTCTGCTGGGCCTGCGCGCGGTCGCTCGCCACCTGGGCCAGCCGCAAATGCTCCTTGGAGAGAAGCCAATAGGCCCACCCGAACGACGGATCGGTCGCGATCGCTCGCTCGAGATACGCGGCGACCCTGGGCGAGCCCTCGGGCAAGGCCTCGGCTCGCTTGGTCTCATATACGCTCGTCATCCGAGACAGCGCGAGCGCCTGAAGCAAGGCAACCGCCGCCAGCAGCAGGCCGCCGCCGACCCAGCCCGCAATTCCGGGTTCCGCATTGTGAATTCCGGATTCCGTCAACTCCGACGCCTCATCTCGCCGATCTTGCCCGCCGGCATTGAATGTGATGCTGCCGCTAGCCTGGCGACCGTTGATCGCTGACGGCTGCTTGCCTTCTCGCCAGCGATCGCCGACTGGGCAGCAGCAGGATCACTCCCGGCAGCATGTAGTTGAGCGCACGCATGTAGCGCGCAAACTCCTCATAGCCGGGGGCGTTGCGTTCGGCCAGCCGCCGAATGCCGCGTCGCAGAAACGCAATCGCCGTGGCAAGCAAAAGTCCGAACAGAGCCGATCCCAGCGTGGCGGTCATAGTCGGCGGCCAGGACTTCCGCAACGGCGCCTCGGCCGGTTGAATGATGTTGATCAGGGCGGTTTCCTGTTTCTCGCTCACGCGGAGAACGGCCAGGAGCGTCTCGAGCTTGATGAACAGTTCTTCCTGCACCTTGACCTCGCGCTGAAGTTGTTCCTCGCGCAGCTTCAGGTCGGGCGACAGGAGCGATTTGTTGCGCAGCCGGAAGTCCTGCAGCGATTTTTCGGCGCGGTCGAGCGCCACCTGGACGGCGCTGGTGCGCTGTTCGGTGGCCTTGACCAATTCACTCGTTCCCGCCGTCCGGCTCTTCTTCAGCTGCTCCTTGAGTCCCTCGACCAGCGCCTGAGCGAGCTCGGCCGAAACCACCGGATCGGGCGTCGTACATTGCACCGAAAGCATTCCCGTAGCGTTGTCCTGGCGAATGCGGATCACCTGTTTGCGCAACGTCACCAACGCCTGGTCGGCCAGGGTCGCTCTCGGTCTCTCCCGCAGCTCGAACAGCTGCGCGAGGGTCTGCGACCCCGCCCACGTGCGCTCGGCCAGAGGCCGCAACAGGGCGTCGCTGCGCAGCAACTCCATGTAGTAGCTCGAGACATAGGTGGCCGAGAACCGGTCGAAGTACTGGGTGGGCCGAAGGTTGGCGTCGAGCATGCGCTCGAGCGAGCGGGCTTCGGCCTCCCGATTCGGAATCAGCGTGGTCTCGGCCATGTAAAGCGGTCGGGCCATTTTGCAGAGCTGATAGGCCGTCAGCCCCGCCGCAATCGTCACCAGGGCAATGAAGAACCGATGGGCTAGCATGACGTTGGCCCATTCCAGCAGCCGCAGTTCATCCGACGATGTCTCGGTTTCGTTCATGAGATGCCTTTTCCCAAAATGGGCGCCCGTTTCGCGCGCCGACTTGCTTCGTTCTATTTTTTCCTTGGCCGCTTTCGACCCTTTGGCCGCTCTGGCTTCTCCGAAACACTTGGCGGCGGCTTTGGCTCGGTCTTCTCGACCGCCAGAACCGGCGCCGTCTCCGGCCACGCGTAGCGAGTGCCGATTCCCATCAGAAGCCAGAAACACACGCCGCTGCACGGCAGGCGCAGCGGGAAACTGAACAGACTGTCCATCAGGAGGAAGACCACGCCCGCGCCGAGCCCCGCCAGCGCCAGACGCCCCGACCAGTGACGCAACCGTCCGAAGTCCTCGACCAGGCGCAAGAAGAACACCACCACCAGGAAGAAAAAGGTCGCCAATCCCAGGCCCCCGGTTTCGGCCGCGATCTGCAAGTACTCGTTGTGGACGTGGTCGGGTCGGACCCCGCCGAGGTCTTCCAGAATGTAGCTGTAGAAGCGGTTCGCCGGTTCCTCCTGAAGCGCCGCGGCGTAGTCCCAGAACTCCACACCAAAGTTGTTGTAGCCGACTCCCAGAAACGGGTGCTCGGCGATCATCCGCGTCGCCGCCACATAGAAATAGAACCGACCCAGAACCGGTCGCGATTCGCTCAACCGCGCCAGGAAACTGTACCGACGGGGAATCAACGGGTTGGGAATGACGAACAGCGCAAACAGGCCGGCCACGACAAGGGCCGCTTTCCACGTCTGCCGACTGATCGAAAGCGACCGCCACCGGGACCCAAACGCCACCGCCAGCCCTCCACACAGAAACACACTGGCCAACCACGCGCTTCGCGTTCCCGAAAGAAAAATGCACAGCGCGATCACCGCCATGGTCGCGCCCAAAACCGTCCGCTCCCGGATGGACGCGGACAACACAATCAGCCCCGGGCACAGCAACAACGCCGGACCGATATAGGCCGTCAGATAATTGGGATGGCCCAACAGGCTCAGAACGTGAAATCGCCCTTCCTTGATCTCGGGCGCATAGCCGAGGCTGCCCCACCGCACGTCAAGCCCCAGGTATTGCAGCACCCCATAGGCCGCGCACAGCCCGCAAATCAGCGCCAGCGAGACAAGCAGCCGGCGGCATCGCCGCGCCGTCAGCCGCAAATGAACGAGCATGGCGAGAACCAGCAGGCCGCACCACAGGAACGCCGCTTCCTTGATCGTGAACCCTGCGCTTCGGGCCGCCAGGCCGCTGACCGTCACACACGCCACATAAAGCAGCCCCGCCCACAACACGCCGTTTCTGGGCAGCCGAAGCTGTCCTTCCACCCAGCAGGCGCCGAAATAGATGAGCGCAACCGTGGTGACCGCCAGCTCGAAATAGAAACGTTGGCTGACCGACGGTTGCTCGAACGGAGGGAACAGCCCCAGCGGCAGCGTCCAGATCAGGGCGTGGAGGGCCAGGTAGCCGAACCGATTCGACAGTCGTTCCACTCCATTCTCCCGCTACGACGAAGCGCAGGGTCTTGAAGGCGACCGGCTCCGTCTTTGGCGATTCACATCCGGGCGGAAAGGACCCAGGTTTTCCCGCAGTTGGACTCGCCCGTGCGTCTCCGCAACCCCCTGCTGGCGAGCAACGCATTTCATCACGCAGACGAGCCTGCGCTGTCAAGGTGGAACTCGGCCAGCGGCGCCGTGGAGAGAACTGCGAGAATCGAGCGGTACGGGCTGTCCGCTTGCGAAGAACCCCACATGCCCGGGATCGTGTTCGTGCTGCGGCTTGTGCACAGGCGATACATAGCGTCAAAAGTAGCGCCGCATCTGTAGCCGCCGTCTCACGACGGCGGCTACAATTCTGCGTCATTACGGTCGCCATGTGTAACGGCCTGCCCCCCACAACAACTCTGCAACAGCCCTCACGGTTTTCGAAGAATATAGACGATTCGATGGCAGAAGACTTCTTCCAACACGGGCAAATGGGCGAACGGCGCGAACACAGAGCTCAGCGCCCGCAAGAGCGGATGTCGCGCCGACCGCCGACCGACGCGCAGCAGCGGCAAGACCGACCGCCGCTCGACCACCCAGTTCGTGCGCCGGATCATGCCGCGAAACCCACGCATCGTCGTGCCATTGATGGTGTGGCAGCGTTCCCATGGGGCCAGTTCCGGTTGGCGCCTCGCATACCAGGCTGCTGCTTCGCTGCGTTCGGCCAGAATCGTATGGCAGGCGCGAACCAATTCGCTGCCGCTGAAGAAATAGTGAAGGAACGGCGTGCGCGTCACACAACTCAGATGATGCTCGATGGGGTGATAATAGCCGGGAAAAACGACAAACAGCCGCCCGCCGCGTCGCAGCACCCGCCGACATTCGGCCAGCACCCGCTCGGGGTCGCGCGTGTGCTCGAAGACGTCGAAACTCAGAACCGCGTCGAAGCGGCCTTCGCGGAACGGCAGGCGCTCGCCGACCGCCGGGACAAACCGCCCGGCGACGTTGTGCGCGGCGGCGAAGCGACGGCCCGCCTGCGCGAAATCCCAGCGCACGTCGGCCCCATAGACCCGCTCGAAGCGATAATGCTCGGCCCAGGCCACGGTGCGCCCGCCCGTAAACGAGCCCAGGTCGAGCGCCACCTTGCCGCGCAGCAGCGGTTCGAGGTCCGTCCCGAAGTAGGCATCCCACCGAAACCGTTGCTCGTCGTCGTATTTGGCCTGCGACGAGCGGCGCTGGATTTCGCGGCGTTCCTCCGCCGTTCCGTGAACGTAGGCCGGGTGATCGAAAACCTCGCTCAAACAGTAGTTGTCGGGCGGCAGCGAGTTCTCGAACAGCTTCATCAACCAACGGATGAGACGTTGCCTCATGCGGCAACCTCCGCGAGCCAGTAAACTGGCGATTAGCGGCCCGTCACGTCGTGCACGAAGCGCCGGATTCGCTCGGCGATCTGATCGCGCACCCGGCGAAAGACTTTCATCTGCTCCTCATCAGTCCCGTGTATCCCGAACGGATCATCGAACGGCCAATGAAGCCGTTCGCCCTTCACGGGCGCGATGGGGCAGTTCTGGGTCTCGGGATTGCAGACGGCGACGACGTAGTTGAACGGCGGCGCGTTGAGATAGACACTCCAGTGCTTCGAGCGCTGGCGACCCGCGTCAATGCCGATCTCGGCCAACGCCCGGATTGTCTTGGGATGAACTCCAACCGGAATGGAACCGGCGCTGTGGACGTCGAACCGCTCGCCGCCCGAATGGCGAAGCAGCGCCTCGGCCATCTGCGACCGGCAGGAATTGCCGACACATAGAAACAGAACGCGAACCGGCTTGTAGGTCATGTTGGACTCGTCGGACCTGTCGGACATTTCGGACCTGTCGGACTTGTCAGACCTGTCGGACTCGTCGGACGTGTCGGACGTTTTGGACATCTTGGACAATCCAACTTGGAACCGGCAGCTACGGCAGCGAAATCGCCGCCAGATTCATCGCCAGATGGGCCAAGATGCACCCCGACAATCCGATCACCGGAAATCGCCAGGCCAGCAAACACCCGACGACAAAGATCTGCACCAACTTGACCCAGAAGGGGACCGTGACCGCCGCGTGGCCGCACGCCCAGAACGCCGCCGTCGCCAGAATCGCCATCGGCCGCGCCCAGCGCCCCGGCGCCAGGGCCTCTTCGATCCGGTTCAGGAGATACCAGCGGAAGATTGTCTCTTCCCAAATGGGCGCCAGCACGATGTAGAGAAACACATAGCCCGAGCGCGTTTCGAGCCGTTCGGGCGACTTGATCAACTCGCGGAACGCCGCCGAAGGCTCGGTCTTGACCAGTGTGAACAGAAGCCAGGAAACGCCGACGATGGCCGCCGCCACGGCGCACGTCTCGACAATTGCCCGTCGCGCACTGGGCGCCGAAAGACCCGTCGCCCGCCGCTGGATTCGCTCGATCAGTCCGGCGTGGCCGGCGCGAGTGACCCAGGGCCAGCCGCCGCAGAAGAAAATGCTCGCCCCAAGCCCCACGCTCAGAAGGCGCAGCGACTGGCTCAATAGCCCGCTGCTCTCGGCCCGGCCGAACCGCATCAGGTTGACGAGGAAGAATCCCAAGGCCAGCGCCGTCACCGCCGCGGCCACCGGCCGAAACCGCCGCCACGCCGCATCCGTCTGGCGCGGCCAGCGGGCGCTGTCCCACAAGGCCGCCAGCAGCGACGCCAGGACGCCGGCCCAGAAGAAATACGTCAGGAATTGCATCGGACCATTCGGCGGGAGAGAGTCACCGCTTCACGTTGTAGTCGGCGGCGCGTCCCATGCCGGCGCCCATCGCAGCGGCCCCCGCTTTCCCGCCCCCGCCGAAGTCCACTCCTCCGGCCCCGCCCGACATCATGTAGCGTTTGCAGTCCTCGACCTTCTGGGCGTTGAGCAAAGCAATCTCGCGCGAAATCCGCCCCCGCTTATACAGTTCGGCAATGGAGCGGTCCATGGTCTGCATCCCCGCCGCGCCGCCCGCCTCGATCTGGGTGGGCAACTGGTGGGTCTTGCCCTCGCGGATGAGGCTGCGCACTGCATCGTTGGCCAGAAGAATCTCCATCGCCATTTCGCGGCCCTTGCCCGACGCATGGGGGAGCAGCTTCTGGCACATCACGCCCTCGATGACGCCCGCCAGCTGGATACGAACCTGACCCTGTTGGTGAGGGGGGAAAACGTCTATGATACGGTCCACCGTCTGCACCGTGTCCACGGTGTGCAGCGTCGAGAAGACCAGGTGGCCGGTTTCGGCGGCGGTCAGCGCGGCGCCGATGGTCTCCTGGTCGCGCATCTCGCCGACCATGATGACGTCGGGGTCCTGACGCAGAGCATATTTCAGCGCGTTGGAGAACGAGAAGGTGTCTTCGTTGACCTCGCGTTGCTCGACGAGCGCTTTCTTGTGGGAATGCAGGTACTCAATCGGGTCCTCGACGGTGATAATGTGGCACTCGCGCTCGCCGTTGATCAGGTCAATGATGGCGGCCAGGGTGGTGGATTTGCCCATGCCGGTCGGCCCGGTGCACAAGGCCAGGCCGTTGGGACGGCGGGCCAGGCGCTCGCACACCTTGACGGGCAGGTGGAGTTCCTCGAAGCCGCGGATGCGGGTCGAGATGGTTCGAAACGCCGCCGCGACGGAGCCGCGCTGGAAGTGGGCATTGACGCGGAATCGGCTGAGGTTCGAGATGCTCAGCGACAGGTCGAGTTCGCGTTGCTCTTCGAACTTCTGCTTTTGGAGGTCGTTGAGCACGCTATAGACGAGGCGGCGCGCTTCGGACGCCGTCAATGTCTGCGCTCCGTCCACGTTCCCCAATTTGCCGTCAATGCGCAGCACCGGCGGACGGCCCACCGCGATGTGCAAGTCGGAGGCGTCTTTTTCGACCGCCAGTCGAAGCAACTCAGAGATTTCCATTGTTTCCTCCTCGGCGCAGGTTTCCCCGCGACAGACCCTTCTCCGGATTCCACCGCAGCGAGGCGTAGTCTTGGCCGGACAACCGCGGCGCGTCAACCTCAAATTGTCCATTTCGGCGACGCGCGTAAGACAGCGGAGGCGGCGGCTGGCGGAGAACCCATTGACACCTGTGCGTAACGCGCCCATACTTTACCAAGAGTCCGGTGCGCTATGATGGCGAAATGGGTCATCTTGTCGCTGTTCATGCTGGCCGCGCTGTCGGCGCCGTCCTCGGCAGCCGCTAAGACAGTCACCGTCGGCCACGGCGGCGGATACAACTACCCAACGGTTCAGGCGGCGGTGAATGCGGCCACGACCGGCGATACGGTTCTGGTCTATCCCGGCACGTATGTCGAGAACGTCCGCATCGGCGGCAAGAACATCGTTCTGACAAGCACGAAACCGCTCGATCCGGCGACGGTCGCGGCAACGATTCTCGACGGCGGTCACACCGCCTCGGTGGTTACGTTCGCCGGCGCCGAAAGCGCCAGTTGCGTGTTGCGCGGCTTCACTATTCAGCACAGCTATGGGTTTCTCATGCCGGGCGCCGGAGTTGAGGGACGCGGGACGCACGCGCTGATTGAGAACAACGTGATCACGAGGAACGGCCCCAAGTTCGCCGACGGCGGCGGAGTGTGGCGCTGCGATGGAGTGATCCAAAACAATGTGATCACAGGGAACGGGGCGGATCGCGGCGCTGGTCTCTACGGGTGCAACGGAACCATTCGAGGGAATACCATCGCATCGAACAAGGCGTGGTTTCAGGGGCCGAACGGCGGCGGCGGCGGGCTGCATTCCTGCAACGGCACGATCGAGGGCAACACAATTGAAAACAACTGGGCGGCCCATCATGGCGGCGGACTTTATGGTTGCAATGGAACGATCCAGAACAATGCGATCTCCGGCAACACGGCTCTGCGCGCGGGCGGTTTGTGCTTCTGCGCCGGCACGATTCGAAACAACCGCATCACGAGCAACTCGGCGACCAATTGGCCGCTCACCTTGGGCGGCGGTCTGACCGATTGCCACGGAACCATCGAGAACAACACGATCGTCGGCAATTCGGCCATGATCGGGGGCGGCCTGTTCGAGTGCTACGGCATGGTCCGCAACAACCTGATCCTGGGCAATTGGGCAGACAACGGCGGCGGCGCGGCATTGTGTCTGGGAACGGTTCAGAACAACACCATCGTGGGAAACTCGGCGCGCCAATGCGGCGGCGGCATGTATTTGAGCACGGCCACGGTCGTCAACTGCATTGTCTGGTCCAACAGCGCGGCTTCGAGCGGGCCGGCGATCTATGGAGGAACGCCCCCGACCTATTCCTGTATCGAGCAATGGACCGGCGGGGGTCTGGGCAACATCAGCGTCAATCCGCGCTTTCTGAAACCGACCGGCAACGACAACAACCCCGACACCTACGACGACAACGACTATCGCCTCTTGCCCGTTTCGCCGTGCATTGACAAAGGCAATCCGGCGGCGGCGTTCAACGACGGCGCACGGCCGCCCGGTCTCGGCGTCGCCCGCAATGATATGGGCGCCTATGGCGGGCCGCCGAACGGCCAGTGGGCGAGTCTGCCCTTGACCCGCAGTTCGGGCTGGGTTCTCTATCCATAGAGATCTTGTCGGCGCGGAGTTCGGCGCTTTTCTCGACAGATGCCCGAACGATCACGGGTGGCAACACGATGAATGGATTCCAGCGCATGGGTCGAACCCTGTTGTCGCTGCTGGTTTTTTCTGTCCTTCTGCTTCTCCAGGGATGTGGCAGCATTTCCTTGCAGTGGAGATGGATGGGATTGCGACCGCGCGGCGGACTTGATCCGGCGGCTTATGGCGAAATCGAAACGCACTGCCGAAAACTCGTCGAGGACGGCCACACGCCCGGCCTGGTTCTGCTCATCGGCCGCGGCGACCGTGTGCTTTTCCGAAAAGCGTTTGGCTACCGACGTAATGATCCCACAAGCGAACCGATGACGGTGGACACGCTTTTCGATCTTGCCTCGTTGACCAAGCCGACCTGCACGGCGTCGGCCATCGTGCTCCTGGGGCAAGACGGCCGCATCTCCCTCGACGCGCCCGTCGCGCGCTATGTCCCGGAATTCGACCGCGAGGACAAAAAGGACGTCACGGTCGCGCAGCTGTTGACGCACACGTCGGGCTTGCCGGCTTACACGAGCGTCGCGACGGTGGAGAAAGAATACGGCCCGCGCCCGAATCCCGACGGTCTGATCCGCCATATTGCCGGATTGCCGAAGAAGTACCCAACGGGAAAAGGTCACATTTACAGCTGTCTGAACTATCTCGTTCTGGCGCGCGTGGTGCAGAATGTAACGGGCGAGAACCAGACGGTCTTCCTTCGCGAGCGTCTCTGGCAACCTTTGGGCATGAACGACACGACGTTCGATCCCACCGCCGAGCAGATCGCGCGGACTGCCCCGACGATCCATAGCACGCAGACGCTTCGGCGCGGCGAGGTCCACGATCCGCTGGCGTACTACAGCGTCTGTCCGGCTTATGCGCCGGGAAACGCGGGGGCGTTCAGCACCGTGGACGACATGGCGAAGTACGTCCGCATGTTGCTCAGCGGAGGCCGCGTCGGGCGCCTCAAGCTCCTCGAGCCGGCGATCTGGCAGAAGATCGTGACCAATCAGTCGGGAGCGCTCGGCGAGGGACGCACCTTCGGGTGGGGCATTGCGTCGGGCGTTTATGCCACGCCGCTCAACAAGAGTTCCGAGACGTGCTGCCTGATTCACACGGGCTACACGGGCACGCTGATCTGGATGGACAGGTTGAGCAAGACTTATGTAATCTTTTTCAGCAATTGCGTTTATCCCCGCGACGAGAAAGTGCATAAAGACGCCGTGATCGAGGCGCGCCGAAAAATCATTCAGATGGTTCTCCGTCATCTGGATGTTTATCGCACACTGGCATCGAGGAGTGCGAAGTAACACGTTCGCCGGCGGCGGATTTCATTCTCCATGCGATTGTGAGAAACATTTCATGCCATATCGAGCGGAGCGGGAACTATGAAGATGAGGATCGGGTTCCTTCTGCTTCTTCTCGTTGTGATGGCAAGCGGCTTGTGCTTTCTCCCTGCTCTGCGCAATCATCCCATATTGCGCGACGCGGCCTGCGCAACCGCCGAAAGCGCCGACGATCACGCCGGCTCTGAGGCGGAAGGCGACGATCAGGCGCGAATCCGTACCCTCGAGCAGACGGCGCAAGAGATGATTCGTCGTCGGCGCATCACGCCTATGGCCACTTTGATCGAGCAGCTTGACCGCCAGGAATTCAGACTCGCCTTGCCGAAGCCTTCGGATCGCCGGATGACGCCCGGCGAGATTTATGAGCAGCGCAAACCGGGCGTGCTCGTGGTCGCCGGTATCTACAAATGTCCGAAGTGCGGCCGCTGGCACGCCAATGCCGTCGGCGGTTTCTTCATTAGCGAAACGGGGGCCTGTGTGACAAACTATCACGTGGTGGACAAGAAAGACGAGCATACGCTTCTCGCGATGACCGAGGAGGGAAGAGTGTTTCCCGTGAAGGAAGTTTTGGCGGCGAGCAAGTCGCATGATGCCGCGATCCTCCAACTGGAAGCGGCCGAGGCGACTTTCAAGCCCCTTGCCCTCTCCGCCGACGCTCCCGTGGGGGCCTCCGTCAGTGTAATCAGCCATCCAGGCGGGCATTTCTACACGCTGACGCAAGGCATGATCTCGCGGTACTCCAATGTGATGAAGAATGGTCAAAGAACCAACCGGATGACGATCACTGCCGACTTTGCCCGTGGTTCGAGCGGCGGGCCGGTATTCAATGAATACGGCAACGTGGTGGGGATGGTCGAGAGTACGACCTCTGTTTACTATAACACGACGGCAGGAAAGAAAGATGATCTTCAGATGGTGTTCAAGAACTGCGTGCCGGCCGAGAACATCTTGAAATTGATTCGGCCATAGGAACACCCAATGCAACCACAGGGTTCCGGTGTGAGTGAAAGGTGAAGGAACATGAGGACGATCGCGATCCTTGCGGTTGCCATCGTATTGTCTGCAAGCAAAGCGGCGCCTGCCGCAGAGCAAACGCAATCTTCGGATTCGCGGGTTCTGTGGTATCGCCGGCCGGCGGCAAAATGGGTCGAGGCGCTGCCCATCGGCAACGGGCGACTGGGAGGAATGGTCTTTGGCGGAGTTGCGCAGGAACGCATCCAACTCAACGAGGACAGCCTTTGGTCGGGCGGACCGTCGCCTGATTCCGACCGAGCCGAGGCGCCCGAATACCGCGCCGAAGTGGCCCGGTTATGCTTCGAGGGCAAGTATGTCGAAGCCGACCGACTCGCCGCCAAAGAGCTGACGGCCAAACCCAAAGATTATGGGTCCTACACGACGCTCGGCGACCTGCAGTTGACGTTTCCGGCGGCGGGAGAGCCGCGCGACTATCGCCGCGAGTTGGACCTGGACAGCGCAATTGCCCGCGTTCGGTATCGCCAGAATGACACTCGCTTCACGCGCGAGGTGTTCGTCAGCGCGCCCGATCAGGTTCTCGTCGCGCGGTTGACCTCCGATGCGCCCGGCGGCCTTTCGTTTCGCGTACAGATTGCTTCGCCACAAAACGTCACGGTGGTTCCGTTTGGCGTAGATGGACTTGTGATGAAAGGCCAGGTCAAGTCGGGTGCAATGAAATTCGAGGCTCGGCTTCGCGGGTTGACGGATGGCGGAGAGATCCGCGCGACCACCGGCGGCCTGAGCATCGAGCGGGCAACCGCCGCCACGCTCCTGTTTGTCGCGGCAACCGACTACGGCGGCAAGAATCCCGAAGCGCTTTGCGAGAAGCAGATGGCGACTGCGGCCGCCAAGACCTATCGAGAATTGCGCGTAGCGCACGTCGCTGACTATCAAAGGCTGTTTCGGCGAGTGGCAATTGCTCTGGGCGGCGCCGACGCGTCAGAACGGCCGACGGATGAGCGGCTGGAGGCGGTGAAGAAGGGCGGTTCCGATCCGCAACTTTTTGCCGTCTATTTTCAGTTCGGCCGCTATCTCCTCATCAGCAGTTCGCGGCCCGGCGATCTTCCGGCCAACTTGCAGGGCATTTGGGCTGAAGGCCTCACGAATCCCTGGAGCGCCGACTATCATACCAACATCAACTTGCAGATGAACTACTGGCCGGCCGAAGTGTGTAATCTCGGCGAATGTGTATTGCCGCTGGTGGATTTCATCGAATCGTTGCGCGAGCCGGGGCGTCGCACCGCAAAGATTCACTATGGCTGTCGCGGCTGGCTTACTCACACGATGACCAATGTGTGGGGTTACACTTCGCCCGGCTGGGGACTTTCGTGGGGACTGTCGCAGGGAGGCGCGGCGTGGTTGTGTCGCCATCTTTGGGAACATTATGACTTTTCTCGCGACCGCGCTTTTCTCGAGCGCGCCTATCCGACGATGAAAGAGGCCGCCGAATTCTTTCTCGACATTCTGGTCGCGGAACCCAAACACAAATGGCTGGTTTGCGGCCCGGCCAATTCGCCCGAGAATCCCTTTTTCACGTCCGACCGCAAGCGGGCGTTCATTTCGATGGGTCCCAGCCACGATCAGCAGATCGTCTGGGATTTGTTCACACACTGCATCGAAGCGAGTAGAGTGCTTGGGACGGACGAGGAGTTTCGAGCGAAACTCGAGACGACCCGCGCGCGACTGGCCCCGCCGCAAATCGGCAAGCACGGCCAGATTCAGGAATGGCTCGAGGACTTCGACGAACCGGAGCCGGGCCATCGCCACGTTTCGCAGTTGTTCGCGCTCCATCCAGGCAACCAGATCACGCTTCTCGGCACGCCCGAGTTGGCGACCGCGGCGCGCGCAACGCTGGAGCGGCGGCTCGCCAACGGCGGCGGCCACACCGGCTGGAGCCGCGCCTGGATCATCAACTTCTGGGCACGACTCGAAGACGCCGAAAGGGCGCACGAAAACGTTCAAGCACTCCTGGCCAAATCAACACTCTCCAACTTGTTCGACACCCACCCGCCGTTTCAGATTGACGGGAACTTCGGCGGGACGGCGGGGATTGCCGAGATGTTGCTCCAGAGCCACGCGGGGGAAATCCATCTGTTGCCCGCGCTGCCGAAAGCATGGGCGACGGGGCGTGTTGCAGGTTTGCGGACGCGAGGCGGGTTTGAACTGGACATATTTTGGAGGGATGCGGTGCTGGACCGGGCCGTCATTCACTCCCTGGTCGGAGGCGAATGTCGCCTTCGCACACCCACACCCGTTGACGTGAGCTCCGCCGCCGGAAAGATTGAGGTGAAGCGCCCGCAGTCCACCGTCGTGACATTTTGGACACAAGCGGGCCACGAATACACCATAACGCCTCACCCGGAGAAGTGAAATGTCATACGCGCGTGGATTGACTCTTGCATTTCTCATTGCCATTCTCTCCCCTGTCAGAAGCCGCGCAGAGGTGTTCAACGTTCGCAAATACGGCGCGCAAGGCAGTCGCACTGCGAGCGACACCGCTGCCATTCAGAAGGCCATTGACGCGTGCAGCTCATCGGGAGGCGGAACGGTTCTTTTCCCGGCGGGCAACTACCTCTCCGGCTCGCTCGAATTGCGAAGCCACGTCACCCTTCATCTCGATCCCGGCGCAACGCTGTGGGCCAGCACCAACCCCAGCGATTATCGCGGCAAGGGCCGGGGTGTGCTGCTTTACGCCAGGGACGCCGAGCACATTGCGATTGTCGGCCAGGGAACGATCCACGGCCAGGGTACGGCGGACTACGGCCGGCGTCGCGGCGTCAAAGAGGAGGCGCCCTGGTTTCGCACGGGGATTCTGCTGTTCGAGAATTGCCGCCACGTAATTATTCGCGATGTGACGATTCTCTTTAGCGATGCCTGGACAATTCATCTGAAGCGGTGCGAGACCGTGTTCATTGACGGCGTGACCATCTTTAACAACTACTACCGTACGAATTCCGACGGGATAGATCCCAATTCGTGCCGCGACGTGCATATTTCCAATTGCCACATTGTGGCCGGCGACGATTGCATTGTGCTGAAATCCACAGAACCGTATCCGTGCGAAAATGTGGTCGTCACAAACTGTACGTTGGAAACGATCGCCACCGCACTGAAGCTCGGCACCGAATCGCACGGGGATTTCCGAAATATACACTTCTCCAATTGCACAATTCGCAACACCCCCGTGGGGATCGGATTTTACCTGAAAGACGGTGCCACGATGGAGCGCGTGACCTTTTCGAACATCTCCATCGAAACCACCAGTCCGTCAGTCCATACGGTTTACCCGATTTTCATGGATATCGAGAAGCGTGACGCCAAGTCCACAATCGGTCGCATTCGCGATGTCACGTTTCGCGACATCACCATCAATACATGTGTGGGAAGTCTGATTCAAGGAATGCCCGAAAGCCCTATTGAGAATCTTACCTTGCAGAACATCACCATTCGCGTGGACCGTGCCGACGACCAATCGAAACGTTCGAAGGCAATCGGCGGCCGCCGAACCACGCGCGACGAGCGTGACACAAAATACGCCCGGCAGCCCGCCTATCTGATTCTGGCCCACGTCAAGGGTCTGATGCTGGACAACATTCGAGTTCTCATTTCGGACGAGGCCTATCGGAAATACGAACGGTCGGCCATCAGCGGAAACGAATTGGAACAGGGCACAATTCGCAGCGCGTTTCGGTTCCCCGCCGGCGCCGGCGGCAGAGCGCCCGTGATCGCGCTGCAGGATTGTCGGCAACTGTTGATCACGGGATGTCAGCCTGCGTCGGATACCCCGGTATTCGTCGGCCTCAGCGGCAAGCGGAGCGAGCAGATTTCGCTCATCGGCAACGATCTTTCAGAAGTGGATGCAGCGGTGGTGCGGGCCGAAGAGGTTCCCGGCGATGCCGTGAGGGATTTCGACGCGAAACGCTGACCGCCAGCGAGCGGCTGTCACTTTGGCGGCCCCTTGTCGTCGCGCTCGAGCAGCCCGCGCTTCCATTCGCTTTCCATCTGAGCGGTTGACATTCCAAATGTGGCCGAGAAGGCGGCCTCGAAATCGTGGCGGCGAGCCGCTTCGCTCAGCAACAGCCGCATCTTCTCCCAGCCTCCGCGCCTCAGCAGGAAGTCCGCAAGCAGCCTCGATTGAAAGTAAATCAACGACACGCGCTCGCCCGACTGATTTCGATCAAAAGGTCGGCTCAGTTCGTCGAGCGTGGCCGCCTGCCGGGTGCGCACGCGCGTGGCCACGTAGCGAATGTCGCGCTCCGTGACGGCCGAGTCCGGTGTTTCCAGCTGCGCCAGCCCCTCGTGGAGCCATGAAGGGACGGCATCCCCTCCGCGCAAGTAGATGATGGCGTGTGTGTATTCGTGAAAAATCGAACGGCGAAGCTGCGCCGTGCTCCCCAGCAACCTCTCGTCGAGCAGGCGAATCTTGCCGTCAAAAAGTCCAACCACCCATGGCGGAATCTGCTGAAGCGCCGTCAGCTCGGAGCGCGAGTAAATCTTGACGGTCAGCGCGCGCCGCGGACGACAGTCAAAATCCCGTCCCACCTTCTCGTAGGCTTCGTTGAGCGTTTGGAGCACCTGCGCTGCCGCACCGGGCGGCAAATCCCGGGGAAAGTACAATCGGAAGCGGCCCGCCTGATCGTGGATCGTGAGAAAGTCGGCCTCGATGGCCATTTCCTTTCGCAAGGTGTCCACGCGCTCAGTGATCGCTGATCGAAGCGTGGCATGAGCCGGGTCGGTCGCCAGGTCGAGCGCCTCGCGATAGCGCGTGAGCGCGGCGGCATATTCATCGCCGTCATAGTCAAGGTCGGCCAGGCCGACCCGCGCGCTGAGGTTGCGTGGATCGTAGCGGAGAGCCTCGCCATACCGCGCGCGAGCCTCCTGGAGCTGGTCCGCCCGCGCAAATGCGTCACCTTCGTCGGCCAGGAAACTCGCATAGTTGACCCGGATTTGCTGCGTCACCGTGGTGTCGCTGACGCGCGGCAGGTAGCGCAGCGTCCTTGCGAAATAGGCGCGCGCGAGGTCCCACTGTTGCCGCCGCATAAACGCCACGGCGCGGTTGTTGAAAAAGGCCGCCGCGTGCTCGATCGTCGGCTGGTCGTCGGGATCGAGGTCGAGCGCTTCGAGATAATCGCGCTCCGCGTCGGCGGGCTGACCGGCATCCGCGGCCTCTCGGGCGCGCGCATTGAGCGCCCCGACGAGATTGCGCAGAACGGTCGCATTTCCGGGGTCGAGCGACCGAGCCGCGCGCAGATGGACAATCGCGGCGTCGTATTTCCTGATCTTCAGCGCTCCCACGCCCGCGTTGTTTTCAACAGCCGCCTGCACGGTGCGGCTCGTGGCCTCGCTCGCATCAGCCGGCAGAGGCAACCGCCACACCGCCGCGACAAGCGCCGCCGCCGTGATCGTGCTCATCGCGCCAGCGGCCAGTCTCGCCGGCACGCCAGACTTCTTTCCGACCCTTTTCACGTCCTCGCTCTCCCGCAAAAAAGACTACCCCACCGCGTCGGCGCAACGGAAGCAAGAAGTTAACCGTGGCCTCCGGCTGGTAGCGCGTTTTCTCTTGCCGGGCCATCTGCCTCGAAGTAGAGGTATCTTGCTTGGAGAAAGCGCAGAGATCGCGGGCACAGTGGAATGTCCAGGATCCGCCTCTCACCCCCGGCGGCGGAATCGCGGGAGGTGCGCGAGATGGCCAAGGCGCGTTCAGGCGTTGTCACGTTTCACGGCAAGCCGGTCTCGCTGTTGGGGCCCAAGATCAAAGTGGGCGACCGCGCGCCCGATTTCCAATGCCTGACCGTGGACATGGAGCCGGTCACGCTGGCCTCGACCGCCGGCAGGGTCCGTCTGTTCAGCGTCGTTTGTTCGCTCGACAGTTCGCTGTGCGATCAACAGACCCGGCGTCTGGTTCGCATCGCCTCGGAGTTCCCGCCCGGTGTCGTGTCCATCGCCGTCAGCTCCGACCTGCCGTTTACCCAGGCGCGCTGGTACACCCTGGCCGATGCGTCGCACATTCAGATGTACTCCGACCATCGCGATGCGTCGTTCGGCCAGGCCTATGGCGTCCTGATCAAGGAACTGCGGCTGCTGACGCGGTCGGTCGTCGTGGTGGATCGGTCCGACGTCGTTCGATACATTCAAATCGTGCCCGACGTCGCCACGTTGCCCAATTTCGAGCCGGTGCTGCGGGCGGTCTGCGAAGCGATTTGAAGACAGTGTTGAGTGTTGAGTTATGAGTGTTGAGTTGTTGAAGACAAGGACAGTGAGTGAGGAGAAGCAGGGATGCGGATGATTGGCGTGATGACCAGCGGCGGCGATTCGCCCGGAATGAACACGTGCCTGCGCGCCGTGGTGCGGACGGCGATCCACGCGGGCGCGCGCGTGATCGGCATTCAGCGCGCCTACCAGGGGATGATCGAAGGCGACTTTGTCGAGCTGGACGCCCGCTCGGTCAGCGGCATTCTCAATCGCGGCGGCACGATCATCAAGGCCGGTCGCAGCGAAGAATTCATGACCAAAGAGGGCCGGCAGAAGGCCGCCGAACAACTTCGCCGCGCCGGAATTGAGGGACTGGTCTGCGTCGGCGGCGACGGCTCGTTTCGCGGCGCCATCGCGCTCGAACGCGAGTGGGACGTGCGCGTTGTCGGCGTGCCCGGAACGATTGACAACGACCTTTACGGAACCGACCACACGATCGGCTACGCGACCGCAATCCAGACCGCCATGGAGGCGATTGACAAGATACGCGACACGGCGGCCTCGCACGACTATCTCTTCCTCGTCGAGGTCATGGGCCGCCACGCCGGCTTCATCGCCGAGGCCGTGGGGTTCGCCTGCGGGGCCGAGGCCATTCTGACGCCGGAACGTCCCACCGACCTTGCGGCCTTGCACAAGATGTTGGATTATGCCGCCGAGCGCGGCAAGAAAAGCTGCATCGTCGTGGTGGCCGAGGGCGATGACGCCGGCAGTGCGTTTGAAGTCCAACGCAAGCTGAATCTCGGCCCCGAACACCACGTCCGCGTGACCGTACTCGGCCACGTCCAGCGCGGCGGGTCGCCAACCGCCTTCGACCGCATCTTGGCGGGACGGCTCGGCCACGCCGCCGTCTGCGCCCTTCTCGAAGGCAAGCGCAACGTCATGGCGGGGATCGTGGCTGACCGCGTCGTCTTCACGGCGCTCGAAGAAACCGTCACCCGCCGCAAGGAAAGCCCGGCGAATCTTCTGGAAATCGCGGCGGTGCTGGCGACGTGACACATTATGACCTCTGGGAGACTCTCAGTGTCGCGAGGCGCGACTCGGAAACTCTGCGCAAAGAAGCCCTCTCTTCGTTACAGAAGAAGAGGTACTCGGCTACATCGTGCTGGAACAGTCGCAAGCCGCTGTGGATAGGTTCGGACGCCGGCCGGTGCAGGTAAAGCATCTGGACCTCAAGTAGCCGCTGCCGAGCCCTCGCCTGCAGCGCGGGCGCTCGTTTCCGATGCACGCCGCCATGGTTGACTCCGGCCGGGTGACGTTCCACGTTCGGCATGGTGAAAATCGCTTGACGTAACTACAGTATGTTGGGACAGTCTCAATATGAATTTGAATGGGACGAGGCGAAGAACAAGAGTAACATTCGCAAGCATCGCATAGACTTTGCCGACCTCCCAACGGTGTTCGAGGGGCCAATGTTGGTGATCCTCGACGCCAAACAAGAATACGGCGAAGACCGATGGATCGGAATCGGATTGCTGAGAGCAACAATTGTGGTCGTCGTTTTTGTGGAACGTCCACACGAGACGATTCGGATCATCTCGGCCCGAAAGGCGGCGAAATATGAGCGGGAAAAATTCAAGAAGGAAATCCGCGACCGATTGGGACTTTCTGGCATCTGAATCGGAGAAGGGAATTGATCTTTCGGATATTCCCCGGCTGGGTCCCGATTTCTGGCGCAAGGCCACCTTGAGGATGCCTCAGACAAAGGAGAGCATCACGCTGCGGATAGACCGCGACGTACTGGCATGGTTCAGGAACTTGGGGTGTGGTTACCAGACGCGAATCAACGCCGTCCTCCGGTCCTACGTGCAAGCGGTTAAGAAGATGTCATGAGCACCGGCCGGACGCCAGCGGGCGCGCGTTGCGGTCACCGAGGCCAGTTTGCGGCATCCCGCTACGCCTGATCCGCCAAACCGAATGAAAGGAAGGGAATCGCCATGGGCTATGTGCACGCTGAAATACAGCTGCGAAATCCGCGTCTGCCTGAACTCAGCCCGCTGGCCGTAACGGCCATGGTGGACACGGGCGCCATGACCCTTTGCATCCCCGAGCACGTCGCCTTGCAGCTTCGACTGGAGACTCACGCAATGCGCGAGGTGACGACCGCGGACGGGAGAAAGCAAATGGTTCCCTACGCGGGGCCAATCGAGATTTTGTTTGAAAACAGAAACTGCTATGTTGGGGCATTGGTGCTTGGAGATGATGTTCTTCTTGGCGCGGTTCCCATGGAAGACATGGACTTGGTGGTATCTCCGTCGCACAGAAGAGTCGTTGTGAATCCCGAGAGCCCCAACTTCCCCCATGCGCTGGCGAAATGAGGGAATGGGCGTTTCGTTCTCTGGGGAGGTTGGCCGCGCCGTAAAAGAAATGAGAGGCGAGGAGCTGCTTCTTCCCTCATTCCTACACAGTCTCTCCTTCCGCCCCATGCGTCAGTTCGGCCAACCCCACCTGGCGACGCCACAGGAACCACATCCCCGGCAGAATCGTGCACACCATTTGCATGAAGTGGACCACGAGCGAGTAGCTCAGCGCGGCGGCGCGGCCCTCCGCGCCCGTCGGCGTAACGCCCAGCATCTGAAGCGCCAGAATGCACCCCACCTCGTACAGTCCCCAATAGCCCGGCGCCGCCGGAATCATGATCGCAATGCATATAATGATCGCCGTCGCCATTCCCTGAAGCATGTTTAGGCGAACATTGGGAAAACCATAGGAGATAACCGACAGCGACCAGCCCACCGTCAGCCACACCGTCGCCGTGTGGAAGATGACCCAGAAGACCAGTCGTGGGCTTCGCAGCGAATGGAAACCATGAACAAACGTCTCGATGAAGCGATTGAGGCTGTCTTTGAACTTGTGGGGGAAAAACGGCATCCGCGCCACCACCGCCTGAACGAACTTCCGAAACGGTTCCCAAAGCATCAGGATCGTGCCGGCCAGAAGAATCATGCAAATGATCAGGAGCTCGTTGATCAGGGTTCGGATCAGCGCCGCGTCAATGGTCAGGGTCTTCCACTGAACGCTGATGCCCTCGCCGAGCGGTACAATGGCAAGGATGATGACAAACAAGACGAGCAATCCCACGCCATCGGCGATCCGCTCGACGATGACCGTCGCCAGCGTGCTGCTGAACTTGACCTTGTAGTCGCGCGAAACCAGGTAGGCGCGCGCGAATTCGCCGGCCCGCCCCGGGAGGATGCCGTTGAGCGCGAAACAGATAATCAGCGGCGGGAAAATCTGGTGGGACGGCGCGCGCACGATCGGCTCGAGCAAATACTTCCATCGCACGGCGCGCAGATACATCGAGACCATCGTGATCACAACGAACGGCAGCAGCCACACATACCGGATGTGGCGGAGTTCACTCCACAGCTGCTTCAGGGGAACATTGCGAAAAGCCAAGTAGAGGCAAACGGCGGTGACGAACAGGCTGGCGATGAATTGAATTCGTTTTCGCGTCATTGCGCCGCCGGCCCCGACGCGAAATAGCGCCGTTCGATCTCGGCCGCCGCCGCTTGATAAACGCGGCCGAGCGGGACGCCCGACGAGGCAGCCAGACGGCGGCATTCCTCATATTCGGGCGTGACCTTCAGGACGTAGTCGCCCCAATAGCCGATCTTCACGCGCACCGCCCCGAACGGCGTTTCGATCGTCTCGAACGACCGCCGCAGACAGTGGCGTTCGACGGCCTGAATGCGCAAGCCGAATGTCGAGGTCTCGCGGAAGATCATCGTCGCCGCCGCGTCGCGATGGGCGGCGTCCACGAGCGCCTGGAGCGAGACGCCCGGACGATTCTTCTTCATCTGCACCGCCGTCCAGTGGACGTCGAACGCGCCCGCCGCAAACAGTCCCTCGATGAGCGCCGAGAAATACTCCGGGTTCATGTCGTCTATTTCGGTCTCGATGAGAAACAGCGTCTCATGCTCGGTGTGGGCCGCCAGATCGCCCGATTCTCCGGCAGGCAGCAGAGCGGCGGCCAGCTCGCCGAGAATCACGCGAAGACAGTTGGTCTGGCCGGCAATCTCGCGCTGTCCCGCGCCATAGCCGATGGCGCGTGGGCGCATCGGCGGCATCGGGCCGAAACTCTCGGCCAGCGTCGTGACGATCGCCGCGCCGGTCGGCGTCGTCAGCTCGGCCTCGATTCCGCCCGAATAGATCGGCACACCGCGCAGAATCTGGACAGTGGCGGGCGCGGGAACCGGCAACTCGCCGTGCTGGCAATGGACCATTCCCTGCCCGACGGCGAGCGGCGAAGCGAGCACGCGCTCGATGCCGAGCAACTCGACTCCGAGCATCGTGCCCGCGATGTCCACGATGGCGTCGAGACAGCCGACCTCGTGAAAATGGATGCGCTCAATGGGGCGGCGATGAACTTCGGCTTCGGCTTCGGCGAGCCGCCGGAACGCCTCGCGCGTTCGGACCAAGACGCGTTCGGGCAACTTGGACTTGTCGAGGATCGCATAAAGATCGCCGAGTGTGCGATGAACGTCCTTCGCTTCGTCCACGATGACGTCCACGCGCGTGGCGCGAATGCCCTGGCGCTTGACGGCCTCGGCGCGGATGTCGAACCCCTCGACGGGCAACGAAGCCAGCCCGCGCCGCAGCTGGGCCACGTCGAGCCCCAAATCCACCAACGCCCCCAGCGCCATATCGCCGCTGATTCCGTTGTAGCAGTCGAAGAAGGCGATCGTCATCGTTCGGTCCCGCCGCCAAGAAAACCTTTCACTTTGGAGACAAACGTTCTTGCGTTCTCCAGAGCCTCGTCAGTCTGGTCTTCTGTTACGAGGAACATGTCGGTATAATCCGCGTCCTGACGGAGTTCAAAAAGTTCATGAAGCCACTTGGAGAACCGCCTGTCAAAAAACGCTGTCTTGACAAACTCGCGGTCGAAAAGAGAGAGTACGCCGCTGTGTGTTGATGTCTTGAGGCCGCGGTGTGCGAGAAGCGCCTGGATTGCATAGAACATTGCATAGTAGGCCCGATTGACCGCCCCCAGCAAATAGCCCCCTTGCCGCAGCAATTGAGCCTCCGCCGAAGCCCTGTCGGCCTGCTGCAGCCGGTACGCAATCAGATCGCGTGACGGGACCTCGCTCATGCGGCGACACCTTCCTGGCGAACCGTCTGTACCAGGCCGCTCGCGGAACACCGGCCGCGTTCGAACATCTCCACGGAAAAAACAACCGTGGAAATGACCAGGTCTTGATCGAAACCGATCTCCCACGCCAAATCACTAATCTGACGGCGAATGTTTGCGTCCACCTGATCGAGGACCACGCACACATCAAGGTCCGACTCGCTTTTGGCTTCGCCGCGCGTCCGCGAACCGAAAGCCCAGATGCGCGCGGTTGGATGGAATTCGCGCACCCGCGCGGCAAACATCCGCAGGGTCTCGCGATCTCTCTCGTGCATCATTTCGCTCGCCTCCAATGCCCCTCGCGCACTTCTCGCGAAGCCGCTTCTGTCCCGCGCACCGGGGCGTTTGCCCAGCCTTCCGCCTCTAACCTCCCGCCTCCAACTTCTCACATCCCATATACGGTCGCAGGTTCTCGGGGATGACGACCTTGCCGTCGCCCGTCTGATAGTTCTCCAGCAGCGCGATGACGGTGCGCGGCAGCGCCAAGCCCGAGCCGTTGAGCGTGTGGACGAATTCGGGCTTCGATTTCTCCTCGCGCCGGAACCGAATGTTTGCCCGCCGCGCCTGGAAGTCGCCGCAGTTGCTGACCGACGAGACTTCGAGAAACTTCCCCACGCCCGGCGCCCACACCTCGATGTCGTAACACTTGGTCGCCTGAAACGCCATGTCGCCCGTACACAGCGCGAGGACGCGATAATGCAGCCCCAGCCGTTGAAGAACCGTTTCCGCAAAGCCCAAAAGCCGCTCCAGTTCGCCATACGACGATTCGGGCGTCGTCAGCGAAACCATCTCCACTTTGTCGAATTGATGCAGACGAATCAGACCCCGCACGTCTTTGCCGTAAGACCCCGCCTCGCGCCGGAAACACGGCGTGTGGGCCGTGACGCGAACCGGCAGCTCGGCCCCGCGCAGCATCTCGTCGCGGAAAAGATTGACCAGTTGCACTTCGCCGGTCGGGATGAGGAACAGGTCGTCCACGTCAATCCGATACATGTCCTCTTCCATCTTGGGAAGCTGTCCCGTGCCGGTCATCGTCTGGCGCGTGGCGAGACATGGCGGCCCAATCTCGACGAATCCGTGTTCGCGGGTGTGCATATCGAGCATGAAACTGATGAGCGACCGCTCGAGCCGAGCGCCCAGCGCCGTGAACAGCGCGAAGCCCGACCCGCTGAGTTTGGCCGCGCGCCCGAAATCGAGAAGCCCCAGCCGCTCGCCGATCTCCCAGTGCGGGCGCGGCGCGAAATCGAACGCCGGCGGTTCTCCCCAACGCCGCAACTCGACGTTCGCCCGCTCATCCCCGCCCACGGGGACCGACTCGTGCGGCAGATTGGGCACGAGCAGAAGAAGCCCTTCGAGCGTCGTCTCGATGGTGCGAATCTTCTCGTCGTTCGCCTTGATCCGTTCGCCGAGTTGGCGGATTTCGGCCTGCAACTGCGCCGTGTCGAGGCCCTGCTTTTTCATCCGGCCGATCTGGGGAGAGGCTTCGTTGCGGCGGTTCTTCATCACGTCGGTATCGGCGAGAAGCCCCCGCCGTTCGCGGTCGAGATCGAGGATGCGGTCGAGGTCAACGGCCGCGTTGCGGCTTTCCAGCCCCCGGCGCACGCGGTCGGTTTCTTCGCGAATCAGTCGTATGTCAAACATGGACAAGCCTATGGACAATTTGTGCCGCTCACAGCCGCGGCCTTGCGGCAACCAATAAGGACGCTGAGTAAATCGTCGCCCGCACGGGGTGTCAATGCCAAAACCGACGGGCGAGCAGCGGAGCAGCGGCGAAGATGCCGCGAACCGGCTCGGGACCCTCCCGGTTGCCATTTTACCTTGACCAGTCTTATCGCTGTCGAGGACAGTGGAACAACAGTTGGGAGGCACTCGCAAAGCGCGTGCCATCTTCTCGACGAGAATGCGTGATCTTGCTTGCCGAAAGTCAACAGGGAGGCGTTGCGACATGACCATTATCATACCCGACGACGTGGTCCAAACGTCGCACATGACGGAAGAAGAACTGAAGCGCGAGTTCGCCGTCCTCCTCTTCGAGAAGGAGAAGCTGACCTTGGGGCAAGCGAGTCGGCTGGCCGGGATGGGCCAGTTGCAGTTTCAACATTTGTTGACCAGCCGTCAGATTCCTATCCATTATGGCGCAAGTGAATTCGAGGAAGACATCGAGACTCTCAAGGACCTTGGACAGTTGTGATCGTAGTCAGCAACACGTCGCCCATCCTGAATCTCATGGCTGTCGGAGAACTCGGTTTGCTCCGACAGCTCTATGGTACCGTGCTGGTTCCAGAAGCTGTTCGTGACGAGCTTCTTGCTTTCGACTCGGATTTGGCCGATGCCGCGACGTTTCATGAGCAGTCATGGATCAGCGTGCGTTCGGTGACTGACCGACCTCTGGTGAATCTGCTCAGGCTGGAACTGGATTCCGGGGAAGCGGAGGCCGTCGCTCTCGCAGCGGAAACTCAGGCGGATCTTCTCTTGCTCGACGAACGTCGCGGGCGCAACGTTGCTTCGCGTCTGGGCCTCAGGTACATGGGCCTCGTGGGTTGCCTTATCCAGGGCAAGCAACAGAACCTTCTTTCGACCATCAAACCGACACTCGACAATCTGGTAAGGCAAGCAGGTTTCTGGTTGGACAGTGAACTTTACGAGAGGGTTCTCCGCGAAGTGAAAGAATAGCCGCCGCTTTTTCTGCAAGAATCAGGGACGCCATCCCAGCTTCTCACTTCACCCATTCCCGGCTGTCCAAAACAATCGTCACCGGCCCGTCGTTGCACAGCGACACGTCCATCATCGCCTGGAACTGACCGGTCGCAACCGGCAGGTTGTACTCCCGAAGCCGCACGATGAAATGCTCGAGCAGCGCGTTCGCGCGATCGGGCGGCGCCGCGTCAATGAAACTCGGACGCCGCCCCTTTCGGCAGTCGGCCAGAAGCGTGAACTGCGAAACAACCAGCACCGACCCGCCGACGTCCAAGACCGACCGGTTTATGTTGTGCTGCTCGTCGGGAAAAATGCGAAGGTAGGCGGTCTTATCGGCCAGCGCCCGCGCATGGCTCTCGTCGTCCGACGCCCCGACGCCGACCAGCGCCAACAGTCCCGGCCCGATCTGCCCCACGACGCGGCCATCCACCTCGACCTTCGCCCAGGTCACTCGTTGCAGAACCGCGATCACTGTTCCCCCTTCTTCTCGTTCGCGGCTGTTGGCGCCGTGCTCGATGCAGCCGGCGTCGCCGACGCCGCGGCCTGGGCGTCGGTGGCGCGAACATACGCGACTCGCGCGCTGTGAAGCATGTTGCCGAGGAAATCCTCCTCGTCCTTCTCCAGATTCCCCTTGGTCTTCTTCTCCAAAACCTCCAGCAGGCCGATCTGATACTTGGCCAACTCGAAATCCGGTTCGGCCTTGTCGTCGAGCGGGTTGCGCAAATGGCCGGTCCAGATCAGCGCCGGCACGGCAATGCTCTCCACGATCCGGAAAAAGCTCGGTTCCGGCGGCGGAACATGCGGCTGACTCGAAGCGCCCTTTTCCGTTCTCTGTTCGCTCATTGCAGACACACTCCTTCTGCCGACTGGCCTGGCGGCGAAGTGTTCCGATCAACATTGGAACCTACGGAAGCCGCTCTCGCTCGTCAATGCCCCAATTCGAATGCGGAATGTGCCGAATGCGGAGTGCGGAGTGCGGAATGCGGAATGAAGAAAGCAGAAGGAGCAATGGATGGCCTTGGCGTTCATTCATGGCCCAGCCATTGACGCCCACAAGCCGCCATGCTATCGGTCTCTTGTTGTAGCTCAGCCCCTGCGGGCGGGCACTTGGTTTCATCGTCACGAACTACGCCGTGCACTCGGAGCCACGCAATGTTTGGCCGCCTGCTCGAATTCGACCGCGTCCGCGTGATCCCGTCGGTTCACGGGCGAATCATGTTTGCCACGCGCGTACGGCGGGCCTTCACCTTCGCCCGCCCCGCCTGTATCGCGGTCGAACTGCCGCCGGGCCTGCGCGACGCCGTTCTGGCCGCCGTGGACTATCTGCCCCAGATCGCCGCCGTCTGCTATCGCGAACAAACCCTCGAAAACCGCCTCTGCTATCTGCCGATCAGCCCTGCCGACTCGATCGTTGAAGCCATCCGCCTGGCGCGCGAGAACGACATCCCGCTCGAATTCATTGACCTCGACGTCGAGCCGTTCGACGAGCCGGCCGTCCCCATGCCCGACGACTATGCGATCGAGCGGATCGGCCTCGACGCTTACGCCCGCGCCGTCGCCGCCTCGCTCGTTCCCAGCCAGCCCGGGCAGGCGTCGCGCGTCCGTGAGCAACACATGGCCTGGCATCTCCGCCGCCTGAGCTCCCACTACGATTCCATTCTCTTCGTCTGCGGCGTCGGCCACCTCATCCGGATCGCCCAATTCTACCTCAGCGGCGGCGAGCCGGCGGCCCGCTCCACGCCCCCGCGCGAACCTTTCGTGGCCCATCTGGCCGCCGGCTCGCTCAGTCGCGCACTTCGCGAAATCCCCTATGTGGTTCACCTCTATGAAACGGCCCGCGCCAACGGAGAACTCAATGGCCGTTGGCAGTTCGACAAACTCGAAGCCGTTCGCTCGATCTACCTTGCCGCCGAGCGCGCCTATACCGACCGCTACAAAGAGGAGATCAACGTCACCCAGTGGCGAACGCTTCTTCAATACACGCGCAACCTCGCGCTCACCCAAATGAACGTCTGCCCCGAATTCTACGAAGTGGTCGTCGGCGCCAAAAGCGTCGTGGACGGCGACTATGGCGCCGTGGTCCACGAAATCGCCTCCTCCTATCCGCCCCAGCGCGACTACAGCGCTCACCCCGCGCTCGAACTTCTTCCTCACGACCACGGCCGGCTCGGCGACAGCGACGAGCGCCACTGGCTCAAGCCGCGCCCGCCCCATCCGCCCGAACACACCGTCCGCGTGAAGTTCCGCCGTCGCCCGACTCCGCGCGAATGCACGCTATGGCGCGAACTCTGGAACCGCAGCTTCCACGTGGGCATCTGCTCCTGGCCGCCCGAAGACAAAATCCAGGAAGACTTCATGGCCTACGTCCGCAAGCGCGCCCTCCAGGTCGTCTCCGAAGACAAGAAACAGGTCATGGAGTTCACGACCAGTTTCTACGACGGCCTCGATATCCGCGAGACGATGCGCAACTGGCACGAACGCAAGATCTTTGTCCAATACACGCCCCCGCCGCGCGGCCAGGTCGGTCCCGTCGTCCTCATCTTCGAAAACGATCCCATCAAGCGCATTGACTCGTGGCGACTCACTCTTTACGCAGAACATCAGAACGAGTCCGACATCTCCTTTTACGCCGAACCGCTGGGCGAACACGTGGTCGGGCCGGGCATTTGCCACACCCATTTTCGCGGCATCCTCTCGGTCTTTCCCGCGCGCCACATCCCCGATGTCTGGACCAATCCGGCGATTGACGAGTATCCCACCTGCGCGGAAAAACTTCTGGCCGCCGCCATCCTCTATTCCGAAGCCCGCTACATCGCCTACGTCGCGCCCCAGCCGCCGTCGGCCGCGATGCGCCAGATGGCCGGCTACAACGGCCGCGAGATTGTCTATCTGCCCATTTTCACCTTCTCGCGCCGGATGCTTCGCAAAATCCGCAAGTTCCACATTCTCGACGGCCACCACGTCCGCGCCTTTGCCGCGGACTACATCGTCTGAAAAAGTGGCACGGGCTTGTGTTTAGCACCTCTCTGCAGCTCAGGCCCTTGTGGCCGTTTTGTGCTTTGGCCGAAAGGGCAAGAACGGGCACAAGGCCCTGAGCTACAAAAAGCCGGGTATCGTGCGCTAAACACGTACGGGCATCCTGCCCGTGAGCGGTTCTGGGTCTGATGCACATCCAGCCATCCGCGGGCAAGATGCCCGTGCCACTGCCTGCACTTCCCTTTTGACTTTTTCCTTTTGACTTTTGCCTTATCTTCTCACGGCGCGCGGAAAGAGCTGTGAAGATGAAGCGACCCGTCATCGGAATCACCGTCAAAGCAATCCCGGCCAGGGAAGCGCAAGACAAGCGCGACACCGCGCGTTCGTACGTCGCCGAAGTCGAACGAGCCGGCGGCCAGGCGCGCCTCATCGCGCCGAACGAAGACCTGCGATCCGTGATGAAGAAGATTGACGGCCTTCTCCTTTCGGGCGGCGGCGACGTGAATCCGAACTTCTTCGGCGCCAGACCCGATGGCAGCGAACCGGCCGACAACGCCCGCGACCGGATGGAAATCGCCGCCGCCCGAATGGCCGTCCGGCACACCATGCCCGTTCTCGCCATCTGTCGCGGCATTCAGGTGCTCAATGTCGCCCTTGGCGGCGACCTGATCCAGGATATTCCAAGGGTGGACTGCGGCGAGCGCAAACATCTCAACCACCGCGACCCCCAGAACACGCTCAGCCACGCGATTCGGATCGAACCCGGCAGTCTGCTGGCCCGGTTGCTTCGCGCCCAGCGACCCAAGGTCAACAGCCGCCATCATCAGGCGGTCGGCCCTCGCCTGGCCAAAGGGCTGCTCGTTACGGCCCGCTCGACCGACGGCATCATCGAAGCGGTCGAGATGAACGGCGGCCGGCCGGTTCTCGGCGTCCAGTTTCACCCCGAGAACCTCGTCGCCAAATATCCCCGCTACGGCGTGATTTTCAAATGGCTGGCGGCTCAGGCCCGCCGCTATCGGCGATTGAACGACAAGTCCTAGCACTCGTTGCCGCCACGACACCGAGTATTCGCCCATGCATCCAGTAGCTCCTAATTCAGAATTCAAAATTCAAAACTCAAAACTCATACTTGCTTTGTCCGTCGCGGCCGCCCTGGCCTGTGGCAAGCCCGATCCCGCCCGGATCAACTATCGCCTGCCGCCGCCGAATCCGACTCAGACTTTCCATCTCGGCGCCCAGGTGAAGGATCTTGTCTTGACCGACATCTCCGAGACCACTTCTTCGATCGAAGACTACCGGGGCCGCGTGGTCGTTCTCGAATTCTGGAGCTGCCGCTGTCCCTTTGTGGCGAGAAGCGAACAGGCCCGCCAACGCCTGATCGCCCAATATGCCCCGCGCGGCGTTGTCTATCTGGCCATTGACTCCAACCGCGACGAGTATCCCGAAGAAATCCGCCGGTATCTCGCCGATCAGCGAAGCTCCTGCACGGTCATCGCCGACTACACGAGCGCGGCGGCCCGCCGTTTCAACGCCACGCGCACGCCCCAGGCCTTCGTCATCAATCGCGACGGCATCGTGTGTTTCGGCGGCGATCCCTTCAGCCCCCGGCAATGGGCCAAACCGCAACCGGAGCGCGCCGACTGGCTCGAGGCCGCGCTCGAGGCCGTCTTTGCCGGACGCCCCCCCGATCCCGCTTCCCCATCGCCCAGCGGCTCCCGAATCCGTCCCTATCGCGGCCTGTAAGTACTGCAAAACGCAATTGGCGGACCCAATTGATTGACCGCTCCGGCTTCTCTTTTGTCTCTTTTGTCCTTTTTGTCATTTCGGTCCCTTCATTGTGTTCGGGTGTAGTAAGGAGAAGGCATTGCGAGAAAAGCAGTCCAGGCGTTTCCTCTGCGGAATTCGAAATAGCGCTTGAAGCTCCGCCTCAACCTCAACAGGATTTCTTCGTGCTGTTCCGTTGTGTCGGCATGGAAACGAAAACCAAGAAAATGAAAGGGGAAGGCATCATGGTTAAAGTGGTTTCCGTTCTGGTGTTGTGCCTGGCGGTTGCGGTCGTCGCCGGTTGCAGGAAGAAGTCGCAAGAACAAGCCATGAACAAAGCGATCGAGAAGGCCATCGAGAAGCAGAGCGGCGGCAAGGCCAAGGTGGACCTCTCCAAAGGGCAGATGACCTTCAAGGACAAGGAAGGCCAGGTGACGGTCTCGCAGGGCGGCGGCGCGCAACTGCCCGACGGTTTCCCCAAGGACGTCCTCATCCACAAGGGCGCCGCGATTACGATCGCCTCCAAGCAGCCCAACGTTTTCTCGGTCGTTCTGACCTCGAAGGACGACAAGAGCAAGATCGTGGACGCCTATAAGAGCTCTCTGAAATCCCAGGGCTGGGAAGAAGCCTCTTCGATGGACATGGGCGATGTGACGACCTTCGAATATAAGAAGGAAAAGGAAAATCGGACACTGGTCGTCAACGTCACCAAGGAAAGCGACAAGACTCAGATCACACTGATCGTCGAGACCCGGAAAGAATAAGCCGGATGCGGATTGCGCCGGATGGGGAACGCGGAGTGTGGAATGTGACGAATGCGGAGTGCGGAGTGCGGAATGCGGAATGAGAAGCACCGGCGGGCCGCCGGCGTTCCACAAGAAAGAAATGCTCAAAAAGAACAGAGGGGCGGGTTCGTTCGGAATCCGCCCCTTTGAACATCTCGCTTCTTTCCTGCTTCTGCTTCCTGATCCCTACCCTCTCACTTCCCACTTCGCACTTCGTACTTTTTCATGCCACTTCTTCCAGCACCGCCGCCGTGGCGCGCGTCACCTCTTCGGGCGTGAACGGCTTGGCGATGTACTGCGAGGCGCCGCGCCGCGTGGCTTCGATCGCCGACTCGATCGAGGCGAAACCCGTGACGATGATGACCTTGGTCGCGGGCCAGCGCTGCTTGATCGTGCTGAGCACCTCGAGGCCGTCCTTGCCAGGCATCCGCAGGTCGAGCAGGACGAGGTCGTACTTGTTGGCGCCGATCTTCTCCAGCCCCTCGTCGGGAACCAGCGCCTGGTCCACGCGATGGCCCCGGCGACCGAGTATCCGTCGCAGACTGTTGCAGACCACCGGCTCGTCGTCTATGACCAGGATGTCCTTGCCCTCGGCGTAAGATTCCCAACCGGGAGTCCGGACCGGGATGTCCGACCGGGTCAGCGTCGCCGCATAGGCCGGCGAGGTGGCCGCCGCCACCGCCTCGAAGTCGAACGGCATATCCACGTCTATGATCCCGGCGCCGGCGGTCAGCGTCGCCGGTTGCGGCGCCTTCATCTTCTTCTCGCGCACGCGGATCGAACATTCTCCCTTGCACGGGCCGCTCTTGACGAACTTCTTGCACGCCATCACGCCCTTGGCGCACCAGGTCGGGTCGGCTAGGGGCGTTCCACGCAGCACGTCGGCCCCGGCCATGTGATCCACGTACTCTTCCGACGTAGCGGCCGCCACTTGGTCGCGATCAAAAGGCTCATCCGCATCAATCCTCCCCGAGACGGCGGCTTTGACTTCGGGTTGGGCGGGTTTCCTGGGGGCCGCTTCCTGTTTCGCGCGCTGGGTGAAGGCTTTCTCGGCCACGGAGGTCAACTCTTCGGGAGTGAACGGCTTGGGCACATAGCCGACGGCGCCGATTTTTGTCGCCTCGACCGCCGAATCAATTGAAGCATAGCCGGTGATCATCATCACTTCGGTCTCGGGATGAGCCTTCTTGACGTAGCGAAGCAGTTCCATGCCCGACACCCGCGGCATCATCAGGTCGGCAATAACCAGGTCGAACCGCTCTTTTTCGAGCCGCTCAATGGCGGCCTGGCCGTCGAAGACGACTCCGATATTGCAGCCGCGCTTCTTGAGGATCTTTTCGACGCTCTCGCAAACCGAGGGCTGGTCGTCCACCACGAGCACTTTTCGGTTGGTCCACATTGTCATTCCCCTTTTTCTATAGTGTCTGCGTTCCGTTTCTTTCTTGTCTCAACTTCCTGGTCTTGGATGACAGCATAACTTGTACCAGTTTTCACAAGTGGGCGGGGGATTGCCCACGTGTACAACCATAAGACACGTTAAATCAGATTTCTATGAGTTGAAATGAAAGCGTCAACCTTGTCCCGATTCGTCTCCGCCGAGGCCGTCTTGGATATTATGATGATACATTTCTGGGGCGGAGAAGGCTGGAGATCGTATGCGAAGGTGCGTCGCTCCCCGCGGGACGCGGTCGTGCTGACCAGAGATCACGCAGTGGCACTTGTGTGCGGCTGCACTCGAGATATACCCAGTAAAATCAATACTCCATGTTTGAGCCAAACCAGAGTCTCATTGCCCATACATGCGAGCGCCGGCATTGAGCTGGGGTTGGTCATGCGTATGGACCCATTGGGTGCATAAAAGGAATGTTCTCTCTTCGTGGAAAAGTATGCAGCTATTGTCTGGGGCTCAGTTCTCGTCTCTCCGATCAATTCTCCCGGTTGGCATGGCCGGTTTCCTCGCTGCATCTGAAAAAGAAAATCATTGCAGCCAGTTGTGCGCTCAGCCATCGTTCGCGCCAACGAGCAGTGAACGCGATTCCAATCCGAATGGGGCACGTCCGATGATTCTCGGTGTCACGGGGTTTTTCTGCGCGGGCAAAGACGCGGCGGCGGCCTATTTGCAGCAGAAACGGGGCTTCGAACACATCTCGCTGTCCGACATCATCCGCGAGGAGATACGGTCGCGCGGCCGGGAAGTCACCCTCGAACGGCTCACCGAGGTCGGCAACGAGTTGCGCCGCCGCTACGGAGCCGGCGTGCTGGCGGTTCGGGCGCTGCGCCGCATGAACGAGTACTCGCGTTACGTGGTCACCTCGATCCGCCATCCGGGCGAGGTCGAGACGCTTCGGTTGCGGCGCGATTTCGTGCTGCTGTTCGTCGAGGCGCCGAAACGAGTTCGCTACGAACGCTCGATCGCCCGTGCGCGCAAGGGCGACGACCTGCCGACCTTCGAGGAATTCGTCGCCGCCGAAAAACGCCAGATGGCCGGCGAAGACCCCGACGGCCAGCAATTGGCCCTCTGCCGCGAGGAGGCCGACCTCATCCTTCGCAACGATGCGACGCTCGACTCGCTTCACCACCGCATCGAAAAGACGTTGCGCGACATTCTGATCAACCGCCAGCCGCCGCGGCCCAGCTGGGACGAGTACTTTATGAACATCGCGCGGGTCGCCGCCTCGCGCTCCAACTGCCTCAGCCGCCACGTCGGGGCCGCGATCGTCAGGGATCGCCAGATCGTCTCGACCGGCTATAACGGCACGCCCAAGGGGATCAAGAACTGCAACGAGGGGGGCTGCCCGCGATGCTGGGACGGGGCCGAATCGGGCACGCGGCTCGACGAATGCCTGTGCGTTCACGGCGAGGAGAACGCCATCGTGCAGGCGGCCTGCAACGGCATCGGCATTCAGGGCGCGACGCTCTACACGACGTTTTGTCCTTGTTCTTATTGCGCGAAGTCCATCATCAACGCCGGGATCAAGCGGGTGGTCTATCGCGAGGCCTACGCGATGGATCAAACCACCCAGCGTCTGTTCGCCGAAGTCGGCATCGAGATTTCCTGTCTGGGGAAGCAGGATTAGCGCCAGCTGGCGCGCTCGTAGTCCCCACTTCAGTGGGCAAGCTCGTAGTTCCCACTTCAGCGGGTCTTTTTTTCGTCGAGCCCACGGAAGTGGGAACTACGAACTGGCTTTCGTGGGTGGCCCTGCAGGTCGTAGAGGCCCTCGTCGCAGGAATACTCGCCGCCGTTCAATGCCGCCCGGTCCGGGTTGTTCTTTACTCTACGGAGCCATGCTCACCCTGGGCTGTTCGGTTTCCCCGTGGCGGGTCTCTCCCGATTTGCCCTCCGACAAAAGGAGCGTGGGGCGGTCTGAGGAAGATGGTTCCTGCTGGGAAAGCTGGTCGGGGCGGATCTCGCAAAACAGATCGGCGATCTGGGGATCAAACTGCTTGCCTCGGTTCGTCTCGATTTCCTTCAGGACCTCGGATTCCGAAAG
>Ga0315274_10000817_pt1 | contig 48430 bp, 50 predicted proteins | sample YL17G02_20_MG_FD_203700 | JGI IMG/M metagenome (GOLD analysis project Ga0315274, IMG submission 203700) | Sediment microbial communities from Yellowstone Lake, YNP, Wyoming, USA - YL17G02_20 | ecosystem: Environmental > Aquatic > Freshwater > Lake > Sediment | place: USA: Wyoming | collected... | reverse complement strand
CAAGATTTCTTATCTTGATTTCCAACTTTTCTGAGAGTTCTTTAAAGGCGTCGAGATTTACTTTTATTCCATTTTTCTCTAACTTGTCGATAACTGGAATTAAATCTTTTTCAATTTCATAAATCTTTTTGGAAAAAAATCCTTCCTTGTAGAAATTTTCGATTTGCTCCAAGGTCCCGACTGGTTTTTCTAACTTTAAAATTTGATTTTTTCCTTTCAATGCTTTGCTAGAAAGAGATAATTTATTAATTAGACTGTAAAACTCAAAATCTTTAAGAGTTTTTATTACTTTTTCTTCATCGTATTTTCCCCAACGACACTCTTCAATATTAAAATCTATAGGCACTTCTTTATTAATATCGGTCAGGGTTTTATAGAAAAAGGCCCGATCCTTAAATTTTTTAAGTAATGTTAAGAGGCGAGGATTCAACAACGCTTTTTTTTCTGGGGACAAATTTTCTTGTTTGTCTATATTCTTATATAGATTTTTAAGGTTTTTAAACTCTTTTATCAAATCAATGGCTGTTTTTTCTCCGATTCCCGGAACGCCCGGCACATTATCTGAGGGGTCTCCTTTCAGGGCTTTAAAATCAGAAAGTTGTTTCGGAACCAGTCCCCCATATTTTTCTTCAACCTTTTTTTCGTCGTAAAGAACCGTGTCTTTCAGTCCTTTCCTGAAGGTGTAAACTTTTGTCTGCTGGTTAATCAACTGAAGTGTGTCCAGATCTCCGCTCAGAATGAAAGTTTCTATTTTATTAGGAGGTTGTTTTTTTGAAACTGATTCTGAAATGGTGCCTATGACGTCATCGGCCTCAAACCCCTCCTTTTCAAAAATAGGGACATTAAAAATTTTCAAAACTTCTTTTACTTTTGGTAATTGATTATATAGTTCATCTGGCGCTCGAGGTCTGGTCGCTTTGTAATCTGTAAATTTTTTGTGTCTAAAAGTGGGGGCGGCCAGATCGAAGGTGGCAGCGACAAAGTCAGGATGGAAATCTTTTATTGCTTTCAGGAAGATAAGCAAAAATCCGTAAACAGCGTTTACTATTTCTCCTTTTTTTGTGGAGAGGGGCGGCAGAGCGTGATAAGCCCGATGGACCAAGGCATTCCCGTCAATTATAATTAATCGCTCTTTTTCATCTGTCATATTTTATATTAGTGGAAGGTTTTGCAATCTTAAAACCTTATCTTTTATTTTAATTTTTCTTTTATTCTGATCGACAAATTCAAAACTGATCCAGATCGCATTTTGGGGTATAATTTTTTTAATCCTGTCCGCCCACTCAATGGCAACGATATTATTTGGGTCAGAAATTATTGTTTTAAAACCCAAGCTTAAAACTTCTTTTGATTTTATAATCCGATAACAGTCGAAATGATAGAAATTGCTGAATTGTTTGATTGTTGAATTTTTCAACCCAAACCTTTTCATTATTAAAAAGGTAGGACTTAAAACTTTTTGTTTGAGACCCAAACCTTTGGCAAATCCCTGCAAAAAAGTGGTTTTCCCGCCTCCTAAATCCCCTTCTAAACTAAAAACTAGGGCTCCCCTCCTTTTTTTTCCAGCTATTTTTCTTGCTAAAAACTCTCCTAAACGTTTTGTTTCGTCGGTACTAGTGCTTAAATATTCAAAATATTTGACCATTTTTTCAAAATAATATAAACTAAGGAAAGTTCTACTTCTATTTTAAAAGATTTTTAAACTTTATGGAAACGGAAAGAGGAAAAATTACCGGTGAAGTAAATGTTCCAACTACTCTTTTTAAGGAAGTCACGAATTTAGTTGAGTTCAAGAAAAAGATTGAAGAATTTTTGAAAGCGAACACGTCCGAGCTTCTGGGCATTATTCTTGGAGGAACCGTTTCTCTCAGTGCCTCTGATATCCATATCGAACCGGAGGAAGAGCGGGCGAAACTGAGAATAAGAATTGATGGTGTTTTGCAGGATGTTTTATTTTTTGAACCAAAATTATATAAGACTCTTCTTTCTCGAGTAAAACTTCTTTCCGGTTTAAAATTGAATGTGAGCAATCGGCCTCAAGACGGTCGATTTACTATTTTAATGGGGGAAACAATAATAGAAATCAGGGTTTCTACTTTGCCGGCCGAAAACGGCGAATCTGTCGTAATGAGAACTCTGAACCCCAAGAACCTGATTGAAATTGAAGCTTTGGGTTTAAGAAAAGATCTAGTTGAGCTATTCAACAAAGAGATTCAAAGACCAAATGGCATGATTATAGTCACAGGTCCAACTGGTTCTGGTAAAACTACCACCCTTTATGCAGTTTTAAAAAAAATTAACAGCCCTGAGATTAAAATTATAACAATTGAAGATCCGGTTGAGTATCGTATAGAAGGGCTTTCTCAAACCCAAGTTGATCCGGCAAAGGGTTATAATTTTGCCAACGGCCTAAAAGCTTTAATGAGGCAAGACCCCGATGTCATTCTGGTCGGTGAAATCAGAGACCTGGAAACAGCTGAGATTGCCTTGCAAGCTGCTTTGACCGGTCATCTGGTATTTTCCACTTTACATACCAACGATGCGGCTGGCGCAGTGGCGAGATTGGTTGACTTGGGAGTCCGGCCCGTTTCTATTGCGCCGGCAATTAACATGATAGTGGCCCAGAGATTGCCGAGGAAAGTTTGCAAAAAATGCGCGAAGCTTATTTCGCCTTCTCCTAAGGATTTGGCAAAAATAAAAAAAGGCCTAGCAGGTGTTCAAAAAGAAATTTTACCTCCAGCTTTTTTTGCCAAAGATTTTAAAATTCCCAAAGCTGTCGGATGCAAGGAGTGCAATTCTACCGGCTACCGGGGCAGGGTAGGGATATATGAAACCTTTTTAGTAGATGACGAAATGGAAAGATTTATACTGACTTCTCCTTCAATAGTGGCAATGAGAGAGCTGGCTATTAAAAAAGGAATGGTTTTAATGTTGCAAGACGGGTTAATAAAGGTTTTAGAAGGTAAGACCACTCTGGATGAAATAGAAAGAGTGGCTGGTGAAGTCGAATAAAAACCCGCACCAGAATAAATTCGGTGCGGGGTGAATAATCCGAGAACTGGGGGCAGTGCTTTAGTTGTCAGAAACAAAGTTTAGAATCTTTCTGAGGAGTAATCCAGCCGGAGCCAGATTATCCGACTAAGAAAGGTTCCAACCCCCAGTTCTCGAATTATGCTATATTCTATCAGATTATGAACAATTTGTCAAGAGCTACATCCCCAATCGAAAATCAAGAAGATAAGACTTTAGATTTAACTTTGCGGCCTCAAAGTTGGGACGAATTTATCGGTCAGGATAAAGTAAAGAAAAATCTAGAGATTATCATAGAAGCGGCAAAGAAAAGGAAGGAGGCGCCAGAGCACCTCCTGTTTTACGGCAACAGCGGTTTGGGAAAAACGACACTTGCCATTCTTATTGCCCAAGAAATGGAAAAAAGCATAAGAGTTGTTTCCGGCCCGGCTATTGAAAAAGCCGGAGACTTGGTTGCTATCTTGACCAATCTGGCAGATGGCGAAATTTTATTTATTGATGAATGCCACAGGTTAAATAAAGTTTGCGAGGAGTATCTTTATTCGGCCATGGAGGATTTTAAATTAAACCTGATTTTAGGCAGAGGTCCGATGGCCAGAACTTTAGAGTTGGAAGTTCCTCGTTTTACTTTAATTGGAGCCACAACCCGGCTTGCTCTTTTGAGTTCTCCTTTAAGATCCCGTTTTGGAGCAACCTTCCAGTTAAGTTTTTATGATATTTCCGATATTAAAAAAATTATTCAAAGATCAGGCAATATCTTAAGTATTGAAATAGAGCCGGAAGCTGTTAATATTATCGCCAATAGGTCTCGTTTCACTCCCAGAGTGGCAAACCGGCTTTTAAAACGAGTCAGGGATTTTGCTCAAGTTGAAGGAAAGGGAATAGTCACCAAAGAAATCGCCAAAAAAGCTCTGGATTTTCTGGAAATTGATGAATTCGGGCTAGAGGCCGGCGACCGCCGGATTTTGGAAGTGATAATTAAAAAATTCAGTGGCGGGCCTGTAGGCCTTCAGGCGATTGGAGCCGCTGCTTCTGAAGAAGAGGATACGATAATGGACATTTATGAACCCTATTTGATGCAATTAGGTTTTATTGAGAGGACATCAAAAGGTAGGGTAGCCACTAATTTAGCTTACAAACACTTCAAGAATTTCGACAACCAAAAAAGACTGATATGAGAAAAATGTGTCTATACCCGACGTTTTTTACGCTTTTTTTATTGCTTTTTGTCTCTAATTGTCTTGCTGAAAATTCCTTAGACGTTGTTATAAATGAAATCGCTTGGATGGGAACGGGGGTTTCTTATAACGACGAGTGGATTGAACTGTATAATAATACCGATTCGCCAATAAGTTTAGATAATTGGATACTGAAAGCAAAAGACGGAACTCCAGAGATAAATTTGACGGGGGAAATATCTGCTGGAGAATTTTTTCTTTTAGAGAGAACTGACGATGAAACAGTGCCCAATATTCCAGCCGATCAAATTTACAAAGGTGCCCTTGGAAATAATGGTGAGGATTTAGAGTTGGTCGATGGTTTTGGAAATTTAGTTGATTCAGTAAGTTCTGGCTCTTCTTGGTTTTCCGGAGATAACAATACTAAAAAAACAATGGAGAGAAAGAGTGCTTTGATTTCTGGTAATAATTCTGAAAATTGGCAAACAAGTTTAAATACAGGCGGAACGCCAGAAGCAATTAACAGTCAACAAACAACAATAAATAATGCAGAAGAAATAAAATCCGAAGAACCAAAAATAATAGAAGAAACTCAGCTTCCATCGGCAGAAGAAAAAACTAAAAGTTATCCTTCTAGTATTTTTATCAACGAAATCCTCCCTTCTCCCAAAGGGGCGGATAGTGAGGAAGAATGGATTGAAATTTTTAACAAGAACGATTTTGAGGTTGATTTATCCGGATGGAAAATTTCAGATACTTTAGGTAAAACAACGACCTATATTTTTCCCGCAGAAACAAAAATTTCAGCTAAAGGATTTTTAGTTCTAAACCGGCCGACAACAAAAATCACTTTGAATAATGACGGCGATACTTTAAATCTTATACAGCCTGACGGCAATATTTTAGATAAAGTTTCTTTTGAGAAAGCGCCAATAGGACAGTCATATAATAAAATAGAAAACAGTTGGGTTTGGAGCGATAATTTAACCTTAGGGTCAGAAAATGATGTTCCTAAAGAGGAATCAGAAAAAGAAAATCAAGCAAAAAGCAGCCAGGAAAAAGGACTAGCCGCGGTCAGTAATTTTTTTAATAAAGACAATCAATCTGAAGAAGGAACAATAAAGTTTTCATTAATTCTTGTAACCGCTTTAGTTGTTGCCCTTTTTTCAGGATTAATTATTTTGTTTTTGAGAAAAAGATTAAAACCGGAAAGTTAAAGGTTCGAGTCCTGTCCGGGGAGCTGACAAAATCGCCATCTCGGCGATTTTTTGGTAGAATGAGAGAACATGAAAAAATATTTACTAATCCTTTTCTTAATTTTAGGTCTATTTGTAACTAGTTTAGTTTGGGCTGATGTGATGAACCCAGAATATTTAACAAAGCATTGCCCTTTAAATAAAGTTGAAAAAGAATGCTCTTATACATCCGAGACACCATTCGGACCGACAACTTTTACTGATTGTGGTTCATATAAGAATAATCCAAAGTGCCAATATTTAGTTGGTCATGGAAGTAGTTTCGGTGGTCAAGAAAGATATTGTTGTGAACCTGGTTTTGAAAACGCCCACCATCTTTACGTGAGCCAAATTAAGCTTTTTGGATTAACTTTATTCTTAACTCTTTTATTAGAGCTACCTGTTTTTTGGCTTTTTAGTTTTAGAAAAAAGAAAGAGATACTCGTTATTACCTTAGCTAATGTGATATCGGTATCTGCTTTTTATATTGCTAGCTTCTGGCTTTTTGGTTTTTTATTTGTTCTTATTTCCGAATTGGTTATAATTATTTTTGAAATTATATTCTTAGCAAAGATTCTTAAGGGGATTGATATCAAAAAGATTACACTTGCTACCATAGTTGCAAATCTTATTTCAGCAATAATAGGAGGAATATTAATCAATTCTCTCAGTTTTATCGGGCTGATTAGGTAAAATTTCCTGCCAAACAGGTACGAACATTGTACGCCAGGGGGGACCTATCAAACAGAAAATCGCCAATCAGGCGGTTTTTTGGTAAAATGAAGGAATAATTAAATTTAAAGTCATGTCTTTTATAGTTCAAGGTAAAACTAATTGGAAGTTTTTATTAATTGTAATTATTCTAGCTGTTATTGTTGGTGGAGGGGCTTTGTGGTGTTATTTGAGGTTTCAAGAGATTAAATTCCCATCAATACAACCAGAAAAGAAAGTTACCATCACTACTGATAAAATAGAATATGAGCAGGGGGAGCTAATAAAAATAACTGTAAGAAATGGTTTAGATATTCCAATTCTATATTATGATAGTGAACGATTTTGGGGTATTGAGTATTTAGAAGACGAAGAGTGGAAAAATCCTGAGTATGAAAGAGGAGGTGGATTCCAGCTAACTGAAGAGAACATAAATGACATTTGCTACATCAGATTATATGAAATAATGCCGCCAGTTGAAATGAAATCATATTCTACGCTTTCACAGCAATGGAATCAAAAAATTTGTCCATTTGGAGAAGAAGATCCAAGCGAATCAAGATTTGTGAAATATATTGGAACAGGTCGTTATAGACTTATATTTTATTACGGTTTTGAAATATCAGATGAAGACCCTTATAAAATATCAAATCAAAAAACTATTTACTCCAATGAATTCACGATTAAAGAAAAAGATGAAACCGCCGACTGGAAGACTTATAAGAATGAGGAATATGGATTTGAGATAAAGTATCCAAGCACCTTGAATTATAAAGAAAAACAAGGCGGTCTTTTTGGGATAGAATTTCCTAAATTGCAACTTGGATTAATAATAGAGCGAAAGCCCGAAAATTTTATTAATTTGGAAAGCTATCTTAACACCGTTGCTAAAGAAAAGAATAATGATTGTAAGATTGAAGAGGGCGATTACAAACGCTATTGCTATTCTGTTGAAAGTAAAGATTTTGGAGATAATAAAACTTTTGCCCTGATTTATCATCCACTTGGCGGCAATTCAGGAGCAATGGGCTGTACTGGAATTGATGTCTATTGTGAAAATGGTGACTATTTGTCTGTAGCCTCTTATGGGTATTGTTCTGTAGATTTTGATGAATCTTTTTCTGGGCCAGGTGCTAAAGTATACCTAGAAAACTTTAATACAATTCAACAAATGCTTTCTACTTTTAGATTTTTAAAGTAAATAAGCTCACCAAACAGGTACGAACATTGTACGCCAGGGGACCCTAATATCAATCGCCAATAAGGCGGTTTTTTGGTAGAATGAAATTGTATGAGCAAAAAGATTTTGATATCGTTTATGGCAGGGATAGTTGTAGTGGTTCTGGCTACAATAGGCTATTTATTCTTAAGACCAAAATGTCCTCAATCTTGCGGCGCTGACAATTCTTGTACTCAAGACACTTGTTCTAAAGAAACGAATTACAAATGTCAGATGAAACCCATTCCAGATTGTTGTGGTAACAAGATTTGTGAAGTTGAAGAAAAGTATGAAACTTGCCCGGCAGATTGTCCTAACTGCGATGATAATAACGAATGCACAAAGGATTCCTACGATTATCACGAACAAAAATGTGAAAACGCTCCCATTCTTGATATTGTTTGTTGTGGTAATACAGTCTGTGAAGTAGGAGAGAAATACGAAAACTGTGCTTGGGATTGTCCTAATTGTGACGATGAAAACTCATGCACAAAAGATAGTTATGATTATCACAAACGAAAGTGTCTTAATGAAATTATTATTCCTTGCTGTGGTAACGGTATATGTGATAAAGGCGTTGAAACACGTTCAAATTGTTCAGCAGATTGCCCGAATTGCGACGATAATAGTCGACTCACTACTGACAGCTTTAACTACACGACTCAAAAATGTGAAAATATTGTTACCCACTATTTCATTGACGATTTTGAAAGCGGTATCCAAAATTGGAATTTTTCTGCTAGCCCAGAAGATCCTACAGCAACCTGGAGTACAAAGTTAGAGGGGGGAAATACAGTTTTCAGGGGAATTGGTCATAACTGGGCAGATCTTGTCGGAAAGGAATGGACTGATTACATCCTTAAGTCCAGATTTAAAATAATCAATGGAACGATTCATTTTAATTATAGAGTGGGGCATGGAGCAGGAGGGGGGACTCGGTATTTCATTGGCGTGGGAAGCAATCACTTGATGCTAAGTAAACAAATCAATGAGAACTTTTATAGCGGTCTTGCTGAGCAGGGTATGAATTTGGATCAGGGATGGCACATAATGGAAATCAGGGGCTACGGTAATATTCTCAACATTTATATTGATAACGTACTTCTAATAAAATATAAGGATACACAGAGCCCCGTTCTTTCCGGAGGAGTTGCGCTTGAAACCCACCAGAATTCAGAGTTTCTTATAGACGATGTCGAGATTAAAGTGATCAGCGCAAAAGATGTAATTTATCCTTAATTTTGAGTTCCTATGATGTATAGTCGGAGAAGTCAATAAAAAATCGCCAATGAGGCGGTTTTTTGATAGGATAAAATAAATACTTATGTTACAAGAAGGATTAAGCGAAAAACAAGTCATAGGGCTAAGAGAGAAATTTGGTGAAAATTTGATCCCATCAAAAGAGAAAACTACTTGGCCTTCAATTTTATTATCTCAACTTAAGAGCCCTTTAATTTATATTTTAATTATTATAGGGTTTATTTCTTTATTTTTTAAAGAATACCTTGATGTGATTTTAATTTGGTCTGTGATAATACTCAATACCCTGATGGGTTTTTTCCAAGAATACCACGTTGAAAAAACTCTAACTGCTCTTAGAAAAATTTTAAAGCCAAAAGCCATAGTTGTCAGAGAAGGCAAGAGGAAGGAAATTGAATCAAAAGAATTAGTGCCGGGTGATCTGGTTATTTTAAATTCTGGAGATAAAGTTCCGGCTGATGGAAAAATAATTGAAGGAGTAAATTTATTAATAAATGAAGCAATTTTAACCGGCGAAGAGGAGGCAATAGCGAAAACAGCAAAGCAAGAAAACAACCTTGTTTTTATGGGCACGATGGTGATTTCCGGTAGGGGAATTATAGAAGTATTAAATATTGGGAAAGAAACAGCGATTGGGAAAATTGAACAAAACTTAGCCAGCATAAAAGAAAAGAAAACGCCGATTCAATTAAAACTTGAAGAATTTTCAAAAAGTTTAGGGAAGATCATCATAATCGTTTGCATGGTTATTTTTTTAGTAGGATTACTTTACCGAATAAATATTTTGGAAATGTTCAGATTTTCCATTATTTTGGCGGTGGCGGCGATACCCGAGGGATTACCAATAGCGATAACCGTAATTTTAGCCCTTGGCATGAGGAGAATATTAAAAAGAAATGGATTGGTTAAAAAATTAATTTCAATTGAGACCTTGGGTTCAGCCTCAGTTATTTGTACTGATAAAACCGGAACCCTGACTGAAGGGAAAATGAAAGTCGTAAAAACAGATTTTTTAGACGAGGAAAAAGCGTTGCTCGCTTTAATTTTGAACAATGAACAAAGAAGTGGTTTGGAAGTTGCCCTTTGGGATTATGCAAAAGATGAAAAGAAACTTAACCCTCAAGAAATTTTTGATAAAACGAAAAGAGTTTATGATGAACCATTCGATAGCGAAAGGAAATATTCGATGACTATAAACGAAGTTAAAAATGAAGAAGTTGCCTTCTTGAAAGGAGCTCCGGAAATTATTCTTTCGTTCTGTCGGATTTCTGAAGAAGAGAAAAATAAAATTTTAAGGAAAATTGAAAAATGGGCGGACGAAGGATTGAGAATATTAGGAGCAGCTTTTAAAGAGAAAGGAAATTTGAAGGAGAAAAAAGAATTTTCTTGGCTTGGTCTGATTGGTATTATTGATCCGATTCGAAAAGATGTGAAAGAAGCGATTTTAAGCGCTCAAGAAGCTGGTATAAAAATTAAAATAGTGACCGGCGATTATCGAAAAACAGCCGAAAGGGTGGCAGCTAATCTTGGATTTAAGTTAAATCCCAAAAATGTTTTAGAGGGTCAGGAATTAGAAGTTATTTCAGAGGAAGAACTTAAAAAGAAAATAGACGACATTATTATATTTAGCAGAGTTGCCCCCCATCAAAAACAAAAAATAGTAAAAGTGCTTCAGGAAAAGGGAGAGGTAGTGGCGATGACTGGCGATGGGGTAAACGATGCCCTTGCTTTAAAGAAAGCCGACATTGGTGTTGCTTTAGGAAGTGCTTCTGAGGTGGCCAAGGAAGCCGCGGACTTAATTTTACTGGACAATAATTTCAAGACAATTATCGCGGCCGTGGAAGAAGGCAGATTAATTTTTTCTAACATTAAAAAAGTTGTAAGTTATGTTCTTTCTAATTCTTTCGTTGAGATTTTTTTGATTTTCGGTTCCATAATTTTAAATTTACCCTATCCTCTTACAATAGTTCAAATTTTGTGGCTTCACCTTATTTGTGATGGACCACCTGATATTATATTGGGTTTTGAGCCTAAAGAAAAAGATCTTATGAAAGAAAGGCCTGAAAATCTTCAGAGAGAAAGTATTCTTTCTAACTCAATGAAATTTTTAATTCTAGGAATCAGTTTTATTGTTGGAATACTTTGTTTACTCCTTTTCCGGCATAATCTGGAAAAAAGCGGAGATCTAGTTTTTACCCGCACACTTATCTTTACAACCGTTGCTGTTGTTGATTTAATTTACGTTTTTTCTTTTAAGAATTTGAAAAAACCTATTTATAAAACCGAGAATTTTTTCCAAAATAAACTTCTGTTCTTGGGCGTGCTTTATGGATTTTCGCTTACTTTCGTCGCCATTTATTTGCCTGTTTTGAACCGGATTTTAGGCACTCAACCTCTTAGACCGTTTCACTGGCTGGTGGTTTTTAGCGTTTCTTTGATTACTACCCTTTGGGCTGAGTTAGTTAAAGTTATATTTAATCAAAAACACAGGTTTAATAATAATTAGCAGACGTAAAGCTGAAATTCCATTTTTTCTACCCATTTTTATTTAAATCCTCACAGGAAGCTTACTTTTCTATTGAGGCGGTTTTTTATTGACAATAAATATTTTAAGTTCTATATTTTTCTTAGCACATAATATAGGAGAATAAGGAAAATGATCGAAAGATATTCAGATAAGGAAATAACCGGAATTTGGTCTACGGAAAATAAGTTGGCGCAATGGCAGACTGTTGAGCTGGCGGTAATTGAGGCTATGGTCAAGCTTGGAACAATATCTGAAAAGAACTACTTGGAAATTCGTGAGCTTTTGGAAAAGAATCCAATAGATGTAGAGTGGTGCAAAGCCAAAGAAGAAGAGCTTAAGCATGATCTTGCAGCTTTTGTTGAAGAGCGCCGGAGATTTCTCCCGTCAGAACTTCAGGGATTTTTCCACCAAAAAGTGACTTCATATGATATTGAAGATACGGCTTTCAACATGATACTGAAAGAAGCTATCGCGATAGTGCAGAGATACTATGATTTACTTGAGAAAATATTGATAGAGTTGGCGCAAAAATATCGTTACACCATAATGAACGGCAGAACTCACGGTCAGGAAGCAGGATTAATGACGTTTGGTAAGCGCATTCTTAGCTGGATTCAAGACCTTCGTCTTGATATGAAGAATCTGGAAAGGGCTGCAGAAAACTTGAATTATTCTAAACTGTCCGGGATAATCGGTAACTACGGGACGCTGTCGCCGGAACTTGAAAGGGGAACTTTGTCCATCCTTGGTTTTGAGCCCTATTATGGAGCAACCCAGATTATGCCTCGCGAAGCTTATGCTCCGATAGCTCAGGCTTTGTGTCAGATTGTTCTGACGATAGATAAAATATCTACAGCAATTCGTCTGGAAGCAAGGAGTGGCCGGCCGATTTTCCAAGAACCATTCGGCAAGAAACAGAAGGGTTCTTCAGCTATGCCCCATAAGAAAAACACCATTTCCACTGAACAAGAAGAAGGAATGGGTAGGTTGTCACTAGGATGTCTCAATGCGATTATGTTGAACATCAAAACCTGGGAAGAACGCGCTATTGAGCAATCTTGTGTAGAAAGAGTTGCCTGGCCTGATCTTCTTCATATCGTGGTTCACTCTCTGAAAACAATAACTCGAGTCTTGCAGGGACTGGTTGTTTATCCTGACAACATGCTTTTGGAAATAATTGAATCTCGTGGCACCTATGCATCTGATGAAGCAAAAGAGTTGCTGAAAAAACTTGGAGAATCTTCTGGGCTTACCGTGGAGGAATGTTATAGAATAGTCCAGTTGGCAGCATTCAATGCTTTTGAAACTTTGAAAGAAATTGAAGAAATGCGTACAGATTTGCCGAAATCGCTTGGAGAAGCGGATGTAGCGCTAGGAAGATTTGAAAATTTGATACGTTGCAAAGCTTCACCAGAATCGATTCAGTATATCATTCAAAAAGGAGAGTTGCGCGTTTCAAAGCAACTCGATATCAGTCTAGAAGAAATCCAGAGATGGAACAACATTCTAAGAGAAGTATTTGCAGAGCCAGAAGAGAAAGAGGTTTGGGACCGTATTTTCAAGCCATCATATCTGCTGCAAAACGAAAAAATCCTTTATCAAAAGATATTGGGCGTTGAAAGCTAAACATAATGCATAAAGAGACAATCTCCCATTTTTTTGTCTCTTTTTTATTTAGTTAGAAAATTCCGTTTTTAATCAAAGCTTTATCGTCGTTTTAATAATTTTTGCTCCTAATTCACTCTTGCGCGTCGCGGGAACAAACTGTAGACTGAAGAAGAGAGATTATGAAATCAAAGACAGCCTTTTTATTTATTTTCGGCATACTAATCATCTTCGGATTAGTGTTTTTTTTGAATAAAAAACCTTTAAATCAAAATAGGGCATCTTTAGCTTCATTGTCTAAAAATGAAGAAATTATTCTACCGGAGGATAAGCAAGAAGAGGAAAAACAACCCGAAAAAGAGAGCCAACCTGATAATAGTCAGCCGCAATCTCAAGCTTCTCAGCAAAACATAAAATCAAATACAGAAATTGGGATTAAAGACCCACAAGGTCAGCTTGTTCACCATCTTTTCAATATTACTGATATTCCCGGGCCAAAATGCGTAACCTTTTCCCCTGACGGAAAAGAAGTCTGGGTGACCTCGCTTTTGAACCAGGTTCGGGGAGTCATAGTTTTAAATCCTTCAACCGGAGAGAAAATAAAAGATATTAATCTGGAAAATGGAGGCGGAGTCGAGGTAATTTTTTCCAAAGACGGGAAAAAAGCTTACGTCAGTCAGATGGAAACAGCTAAGATTTTTGAAATTGATGCAGACAAAAAAGAAATTTTACGCTTTTTCGACACTAAAAGCGCTTGGACAAAAATGCTGGCGTTTTCAGGCGACCAATCCCTGCTTTACGCGTCTAACTGGTCAGGAGATAATGTTTCGGAGATTGATCTGGCAACTGGCAAAACTTTACGCTTAATTCCAACAGTCGATACTCCGCGGGGAATTTACCTGGAAAAAAACGATAAGACTTTATATGTTGCAGGTTTTGGCAACGGAGAAATTGAAAAAATAGATTTAGAAACAAAAAAAGGAAAGATTATTTTTCAAAGCAAAGGAGCCATGCGTCATATTGCAGCTGATGAAGAAAAAGGCGTACTTTACTTTTCAGATATGGGAAAGAATATTATTTGGAAACTTTCTTTAAAAGACGACACTGTAACAAAGTTTGCTGATACCGATTTTAATCCCAATACAATTGTTCTCAGTCCAGACAAAAAAATCCTTTATGTTTCCTGCCGCGGCAAGAATTATTCTGCAGACAATTATTATGTGCCAGGTCCTGACTGGGGATCAGTTTTGCTTTTTGACACTGAGACTGGAAAAATACTAGATGCGATTATCGGCGGCAACCAGCCAACAGGAATGGATATCTCTCCAGATGGAAAATTGCTAATTTTTTCTGATTTTCTTGACGCAAAACTTGAATTTTTTGAAATCCCTCCTTATGAAGTGTTGAAAAATGGCAATGGCGGCAGAAGTAAAATTTACAAAAGTGAGTTATTAAAATAAAAGCTTACCAAAAAGCTGGATTCAAAAAAGAATGCGTGCTCCAGGAAGATGATTATCTTAAAGGGAGATTTGTAGACTGCATAAAATTTGTAATTTTAAGGATGGAATTTCGAAAATAGTTTAATGTGCTATAATTAATGGAAATTAATTAGCCCTAGAGGCATAATTAAAAAATAATTTATGAATTCAAAAATTATGAAAAAAATTTTAAAGATTTTATTTCTTATTTGGTTTGTTATTTTGGTTTACTTTAATTTTTTTCTAAAACAAAATAAATCTTGGTGCGCCATGGGAAAAATTCCTTCAGGATTATTAGTGGCTGCCTTAATTTTGGGTATTTTTTGGATAGGGTTGCCTTTCTCTTATATTTTAAAATACGTTGTTGATAATCTTGGCAAAATGCTGTTTTCTAAATCTGCAGGAAAAAAAGAGAACGATTTTTTTTCTCAAATCTTATTCGTTATTAAAGTGGTATTATACATTTTTGTTTTGCCAATTGTTTTAGGAACGCTGATAATTAAATTATTTCCGTGGTTGAGAATCATTTTTTCAAAGGACTATTTATCGTTTCTGTTTCAGGTTTTTGGTCTCGCTTATCTGTACTTAGCTGTCTTTGGTAAATTAAATAAATGTTTCAGGATTTCAGTAAGAACCGAACAAAAAACAATCAGCTAGAACGTTAACTAATAAACATGCCTTCAAAAGTTTTCTCGGCAGCAGTCGTCGGCCTAGAGTCTCAAATAGTGGAAGTGGAGACAGACGTTTCTTATGGTCTGCGATTTTTTAATATCGTCGGATTGGGGGATCAGGCGGTTCAGGAATCAAAAGAAAGAATAGGGTCGGCAATAAAAAGCATAAAATTTTCTCCACCTCACAATCAACCCTTGAGAGTTTTGGTTAACTTGGCACCAGCTGACTTAAAAAAAGAAGGTTCTCTTTATGACTTACCTATTGCTATAGGTTTTTTATTAGCTTCAAAACAAATAAAAATTAATCCTATAGATAAAATTTTTATCGGAGAATTGGCCTTGGATGGAAAATTAAGACCAGCAAGAGGAGTTTTGGCAATCTCTCTGATGGCCAAAGCCAAGGGATATAAAGAAATTATTTTACCGAAAAGCAATGCTTTTGAAGCCGCTTTGGTTAAAAATTTAAAAGTAATTGGTTTGGATTCTTTAAAAGAAATTGTTGATTATCTTGAGGGAAAGAAAACAGTCGCTTCTTTTGAGGCCAAAGCCGAGGATTTTTTGGAAAGCCCGGATTATCAGACAGATATCAGCTGGATAAAAGGTCAGGAATACGCAAAAAGAGCTTTGGAGATTGCAGCTGGCGGCTCTCACAATTTATTTATGGAAGGACCGCCGGGAGCTGGAAAGACTTTGTTGGCTAAAGCAATGCCCACTATTTTACCAAAGCTTAATTTTGACGAATCTCTGGAAGTGACAAAAATTTACAGTGTTTCAGGATTATTGTCAGAAGATAAACCCTTGATTAATATTCGTCCTTTTCGATCTCCTCATCATACTTCTTCAGAGGTAGCTTTAATTGGCGGTGGCAATCCTCCCAGGCCAGGAGAAATCACTCTAGCTCACCGTGGAGTTTTATTTCTTGATGAATTTCCGGAATTCCACAGAGATGTTTTGGAAAGTCTCAGGCAACCTATTGAAGAAGGAAATATTACCATTTCCAGAGCTAAAAACTTTTTAACTTTCCCTGCCCGATTTACCTTGCTAGCGGCTACCAACCCCTGCCCTTGCGGCTATTTTAATGATCCGGAAAGAAAATGCACCTGCGTGCCTTCCCAAATCGCCATGTACAGGAGGAAGCTCTCCGGCCCCTTAATGGATAGGATGGATTTATTTATTAATGTTCCGGCTTTAAAATTTGAAAAGCTGACAGCCGAAAGTAATGATTTTTCAAGTCAAAAAGTCAGAGAAAAAGTAGAAAGGGCGAGGATGGTTCAAAAAGAAAGATTCAAAGAAGAAAAGATATTAACCAATTCAGAAATGAATATTCCTCAGATCAAAAAATATTGCCGAGTTGATTCAAAATCCCAAGATCTTTTGAGAAAATATGTCAATTCCGGAAAGTGTTCCGCCCGAGGTTATCATAGGGTTTTGAAAGTAGCCAGAACTATTGCTGATTTAGAAAATTCCGCCGATATTAAATTCGGACATGTGGCTGAAGCCCTGATGTATAGAACAAGGGAAGAACAATAAGAACCTGCCTTTGGCAGAACCTTGATTCGCTAATGTATAAATATATGGTCTTGAAATAAAAAAATCCTCAAAAGAGGATGTTGTTTAGTATTTATTGGTAGCTTGCTGCCAGTTTTTATTTTGCAAAAGGATTCCTGGCGCCCTGGACTCCGAAATGGACATGGCAACCTGTTGATAGACCTGCTCCTGATGTTCCGGGTTTTCCGCCGACGTATGCTATTATTTGACCTTGAAAAACTTGGTCACCCGGATTTACTAAACTGCTCTGAATGTGACCGTAAGAGGTTATTACTCCGTTAGGATGAGAAATTGTCAGATAATTTCCAGCTCCTTTATTATATCCGTACCTGACCGTTATTACGTTTCCGGCAGCAGTGGCGTATATTGGGGAGCCGCAGGTATTGGCAAAATCAATAGCATTATACCAGTGAAGTCCCTGACTTATACGGCCGTTTGTCGGCAGAATGAAGTAAGAATTAGCTAAAGGTATTTCTGCGATCTTAGGTAAAGAAGGAGGCATTATTCCATCGGGAATAACCAAGACATCACCAGCAAATATGTCTTTTTCTCCTGATAGCTCGTTAAAAGTAACTATCTTTTCTATAGTTGATTTGTATTTTGAAGATATTTCGCTTACTGTTTCGCCAGCTTTAACATAATGGAGAGCTCCTGTGATTGGCAAGATAATGAGGGCTTGCCCGACCCGAACTTTAGAGGTAGAGCTTAAATTATTAGCCCAAGCCAGAGTATTCAAGGAAATTTCGAACGTCTCAGCAATTTTTGATAAAGTATCACCTTCTTGGATTGTATATTCAATAATTTCCTTTCTAGCCCCCGGTTCTTCTTCACCGGTTAAAGCTCCCAATATTTGAGGCGTTACCATGACTGGTGGACAAGAGCCTATAAGACTATTTTTCCCAACTAAAGAAAAATCAGGAGATTCTGTTCCTGATTTTTGGATTTCGCCCACGAATAAAGTTTGAGAATTATCTCCAGTTGCCTCATTGCAAGAGTCGACATTTGAAGCTGAAAGAGGCGAGACCTCGTTTTTAGCTGAAATACCGAGCAAATAGGAGGGAGCTAGCGCTAAAATTCCAAATAAAATAACTGATACTAGTCCCAGATAAATAAAGGGGTTCTTGAAAAAACCCTTAGGTAATGATTTTTTAAATTTTCCGATTAAAGTAGGAATAGAAAGTCGTTAATGAATTAGAATTTCCTGTATTTTGCCAATTAGTAATACCTACCTTATATTTTAGCCGAACCAATTTAAAGGTCAAGCCCCCACACCATAACGAGGAAAGGCGCCTTAGGCGCCAAAATTAACTTATTCCTCGTTTGGTGTGGGGGCAAGCCCTGGATTAAATTAATCAAAAACTGGCTGTTTAAACAGCCAGTTTTTGATTTTAGCCCTATTTGAGTAAAGCTATGGCTTTTTGCAGCTCAGCTATCATATTTTGTAAGATAGATATGACGCTTTCAATTTTTTGGGTATCACAAACAGGGCAGGTTGGGCATTCAGGTTTAATTTCTCCTGCTATTTCAAAGACTTTATCGCTTTCATCCCAGTTGATTAAGCTTGATGGCAGAGAGTTGGGCCAGATTTCTGAGGTAGCAGGTATATTTCCCTGATTTTTTTCCCAGCGCCAGAGCGGAGCCATATTTTTACCAATACTTATCCTTATAACGTAGTCTTTGCTATTAAAAACGTCAGACTTTACTTTCCAAGAATAGCTTTTATCAAATAAATTTACGGTCGCTATATGTTTGACGAAAACTGATTGTTCTGTCGGGCAAGGCGCGCATACTGTACCTTCAGGACAGGTGGGGCAGACGGTAGCCACTCTTTTAAACAAATCGATAGAAGCTTTTGGCCAGAAAGGTTTTATACTTTGGATTGTTACATCTGGCTCTGTAACCTCCCATTTAATTGTTTGAATTGTATTCCTGTCCAGAATTTCGCCTCCATTTGGGGAAACAACCTTTACTTTATAATTTATAGGATAAATACATTTTTCTGTGGCGTCATCCAGTTCGCCGGTTTCAGGAAGCCCGCATTTTTTTTGAAGTTTTTCGATTGCCTTTTCAGTTAGAGGGCCATAATATCCTGTCACATAACCTTCCGGGTAAATATTCGAGTCCTCTTTCAGAATTTCCTGGATATCTTTTACTTCATCACTCCTTGAGCCAATGGCAACACCTCGGGCATCAGCTATATAACTGAAACCGACTAAGGTTATGATTAGGCTCAGAAGAAATAAAAAAGAAATTTTCTTTATCATATTTCAAGTTACAATGTTATTTTTCCTCGACCTTTACCCCCACACCTAATGAGGATATGCAAATTTGATGAATAAATTCTCCCATCGTCGAGCTTTATAATCAATGAAAATCCTCATTAGGTGTGGGGGTTTATAAGATTAAATTATCTTTTAATCTTAACGCTCCGATTATTCTGAAGTTGCACCATTATTGATTTCTTTCAAGCAATTTATTTCTTCCATCCTTTCTTTGTTTAAATCAACTTTCCCTTCACATTGATTTTCATCAAATTGATATATTATCGAAGCTTTTTCTTCGGTTTCTGTTTCGGGTATAGCTGAAACAGAATCACCTTCTTTGGACAGCCTAAATTTTGGGGTATGAACGTTAATATTTAAGACTTCGGCTTCTTTTGGAATTTTCCCTTGAACCTCCCGGCTTTTACTGGCAATTTCTAGCGCCTTCTCTTTTTTATTTTTGATGATGTTTGTGACAGTGGGAGATAATTTTTCTATACTTGAAATTTTCTTTTCTTTGATATTAATTTCAGCTAAAGCACCTTTAAATTCTTCTTCTCCAGAAATCGGAGCTACAGAGGGTGTCATAACCTCGCCTTTAAATTCCGAGACATCTTGACTTTTTTCTGTCTCGATTATTTTCTTTTCTGATTCAGCAGGTTGTATCAGGACATAAGCCTTCCCGTCAATTACTTTTACGTCTTTTACAGTTGCTCCTTTATCAATCCAGCTCTTTATCTCGTCGTTTTGAAGAGCGATTTCTTTTGCCTTGGCTAAATTATATTTTGGGAAAATTAAGTTATTAAAAATTAGAAAACAAGAGATAACCAAAAAGGCAGTAGCTGGAACCACTTTTCTTAAAAAGCCGAAAAGCTCTCCCTTTCTTGTCTCCCGGAGATAATTTTTGAGCAAAGCTAATTTGAGCCTTTCTCTGTGGCTTTTGATTTCAATTTCCGGAAGCTTTATTTCTTCTAGTTTTTTGATTAAATCCTCTTTTTCCATACCCAGTATGAGAATTTCGAATGAAAAATTTCTTCGAAATTTTCTCCGTTAACCCAGTAGGGTTTTTCGAAATTCCTCTACTGGGCATATATAAATAAAACGTGTTTAAGATTATAAAGTTTCAAAAAACTCCTTTCTTAATTTTTCTAATCCCCGATGCAAAAGAGACTTAATTGTCCCCTCTTTTTTGCCTAGAATTTCAGATATCTCTTTAATTTGTTTTTTTTCAAAAAACCTCAAAACGATAACTTCTTGATATTTTAAAGGGAGCTTTGTTATTTTTCCTTGAGCTTTTAAAAAATCCTGATGTTTCTTTAATTCTTCTTGGGCTTCGATAAACTCTATTTGAAGATTATCAGCACTGGCTGGTTCTGCGATTTTTTCTAGCGGGACCCATCCACCTTTTTGTTTTCTGAAATAATTAACCGTTTCATTATTAGCGATCCTGTAAAGCCAAGAAGAAAACGGGATATTTCTCCAGCGAAATTGCCAAAGATTTTTCAATGCCTTTAAGAATGTTTCCGATGTGACATCTTGAGCAATTTCAAGATTGGCTACTCTTTTTAGGATATAGCCGAATATTTGAGAATAATACTTGTCATAAAGTTCAGTGAAAGCCTCAGGATCTTTCTTTGCCTTTTCAATCTGTTTTTTTTCATCTTTTTCCATACCTCAGCTTTTAGCAAGTTAAGTGAAAAAGACCGATTACTTTTTCTTTAATTCCTTCTTCCTCTTCTGACTCTTCTTTTAAAACGTTAAAGGTTTTCACTGCTTCCTCGGTTTTATCAATAATTAGTTTTATTCCTTTTCTTATAATTTCTTCCCGGGCTTTTTCAGTAACTTCTGCCAGCCCTGATTCGCCGGTACCGATGATAATCGTATCAGGTTTTTGGTCAACGGCTTTTTCCACTTCTTCAACGTCTATTTTGTGTCGTTCTTTCATTATAAAAGGCAAGACTTCATCCGACCATCTTACTTCAACATCGTAATCATAGTCCTTTCCGTTAATCCTAATAAAACCAAACTTGTATTCTTCAATCATATTTTATTGAGGATTTAAGCTTGACCACTTTCCGCACCTGTCTCCCCACCTAGAGATGACTTTGTCTTCTATCCTGGCTTCGATTACTTCACACTGATTAGGGCATCCTTTGCATTGAAAAGAGGTACATTTTATATCCAGATCCGAAATTTCCCAGCCGCGGAAAGCGCTCTTTTCCAATTTTTTTTCCTTTGATAAATAGGCTACTCCGAAAGCCCCTAAAACTAAATTATGTTTTGGTATAATAACTTTTTGCTTTAAAGATTCTTCAAAAGCCGTTCGCATTCCCAGGTTTTCGCTTACGCCGCCGATAAAAATTATTGGCGGTTGGATATTTTTTCCTTTAGCTACGGCGTTTAAATAATTTCTTACCAAAGCTTGGCAAAGACCGGCAATAATATTTTCAGTTGTATGGCCTATTTGTTGCTTGTGAATCATATCCGATTCCCCAAAAATCGTGCAGCGGCCTGAAATATGAGTCGGCTTTATGGATTTTAAAGCTATTTCTCCAAATTTTTCAATTGGAATTCCCAATCTAAAAGATTGGGCATCAAGAAAAGAGCCGGTGCCAGCTGCGCAGACTGTATTCATAGCAAAGTCCACCACTATGCCATTTTCTAGAATGATTATTTTTGAATCTTGACCTCCTATTTCTATTACTGTTTTAAGTTCGGGGACAAAATAGCTGGCTCCAACAGCATGGGCAGTGATCTCGTTTTTTACCAAGTCAGCTCCGGCGATAACTCCGGCCAGATATCTGGCTGATCCCGTCGTGCCTACTCCCAAAATTTCAATATCTTTCGGGCTTTTTTCTCTCAACTCTTTTAAACCTTTTTTGATGACGGCTATCGGGTTTCCCTCAGTTCTAAAATAACTTGAGTAAATTATCTCGTTTTTCTCATCAATTAAAACAAATTTGCAGGAAACCGACCCGACATCAATCCCTAAATAAGTTTTCATACCCTTTGATTTAAATTAGCTTTTAATATTTTTAATGTTATATTTTTGGCGGTTTTTTATCAAGTCAACAAAGGCTTCTATTCTGGTCGTTATTCCAACTTCACCGGTTTGTTCATCAAGAGAGAAAGAGATAAAGGGAATTTTCTTTTCTTGCGATATTTTTTGCAAAATAGGGCGAATTGTGGTTTCCGGCATACAACCAAAAGGCAACAGTTGGATTACGCCGTCAAATCCCTTTTCCGAATAATGCAATAATTCATAAATTGCGTCTCTTCCGTGGCCTCCAACCGTTGAACACAAGTAAGGCATAATTTTTCTCTGGATTTTCCAATCAATCCAAGGCATAACCGTCTTTTTAAGATGATAGAATAAATTCATCTGGCGATGGACTTCAACACCCATTTGTCCCAGTCTTTTTTCCAAGTCAAGATTTATAGCGCCGTCAATAACTGTATAAATTTCTCCTACTAAGCCAATTCTTAAGACCTCGGCATTTTTATTAATTTCTATATTTAATAATTTTTTCCAAACTTCTTTTTCTATTTTTTTTAAATCCTGATTTTTTTTAATCTTATCTATTTTTTCCAGAGATTGCATCAAAATTTGGTCTGTTTCTCCTTTTTTCTTTTCCCTCGGTCTTAGATAAGTGGCTTTTTCTTCCAGTTTTTCAATAAATCTCATTTCTTCCAGAAAGAACAGGAATGCTTTAATTGTTTGCCAGATTGAAATATTATTTTTTTTCCTTACTTCGTTTATTCTTGGGAATAAATTTTTGGCATTTAGATTTAAAACTGTTACGTTATATCCCGCCTCTCTTAATATTTTTTCTTGGATTTGCCAGTAGTATCTCAAGCGACAAGAACCGCCGATGTTTTCCCACATAAAAATAGTGTCAGCCCCCTTTTTAATCGCTGTCAGATAGTTTCCAATATTTACTTTTAGGGGAAAACAGAAAAGTTCCGGGGATAACTTTGCTCCTTCTTCTATTGCTTTGGGGTTAGTCTTCTCGGGTAAAACAGCCTCTGCTCCCAGATTTTCAAAAATAGTTTTGAAACAAACTGAATAATTTCCTAAATTGGCAACAGTTAGTTTCATAAAGTTATTTTAAGGTATCTATAAACGCTTCTATCCTTGTTTGGAGACCGGCATCAGAAGTGTGTTCGTCTATTAAAATATACAAAAAAGGAATCTTTCTGGTTTTAAATTCTTGTTCGACAAATTCTTTTAAAACTGCATCACAACCGCATTGGAAAGAAGAAACTTCAATTGCTCCTGAAATCTTTTTATCCATTAATTCCTTTATCTGCAAAAGTATTTCCTGGCCAAATTCCCAGTGGAATTTAATTATCGGAGTAAAATTGGATAGATTAGAGGAAATGGGAACTCGGTCAATAAATAAAACTTCATTCCCCAACTTTTCCAATTTTTTTGCCAATCCCAAATTAACATACTCGTCATATAAATTATAGGGATGGCTAATAAGAACTATTTTTTTCTTTTCCGTTTCCAGTTGTTTCAGGAATTCTTTCTTTTCCGCTTCTTTTAATTCCTTTTCCTTTTGGAGAGCTTTTTCCATCGCTCTTTCTATCTCGAATCCTTCTTTCTTTAATCTCTTTCCCAACTTTGATAACGTTTCTCTAAATCTTTCTCTCCTTTCATCAAAGGTTTCGGTTAAAATAGGAGTCTTTACTAAAATTTTTGCCAAATCTGGCAATGCAAAAAATTTTGGGCAATACTCCAATTCTTCTTTGTTGGCTTTTAGTCTGGGCACAAAGATCAGGTCGCATTTTCCGTCTAGCCACATCAAATGTCCCCAAAAAACTTTATTGGCAAAACAAGTTTCAGGATCAGCCGTTCTCATGCCTAATTCAATGATGTCTTTGTTGGTTTTGGGAGAAAATAGGACTTTAAAACCCAGGTTTTCAAAAAAGGTTTCCCAAAAATAGGTTCTTTTCCAATAGAATAATGATTTTGGTATTCCTATAGTTGTCATAATTAAAACAAGGTATTCTGCTTTGATAACTTTTTTTGCTCTTCTTGACCAAATATTTTTATTTTTCCGTAGTTTCCGTCGTATCCCGGTTCTATTGAAACCTTGCCTTTTCTTACCCTTTCTATTCCCTCGGCTATTTCCGGCAACGTTGCCGCTTTCAAATCTTCCAAGGTAGCATCGAGCAGGATTTTAAATTCGTTTCCGAATTTATCAATCAGATTATTATACTCTTTTAATACTTGTTTTGTTCCTGTCCCGAGATTCAGCGATTCGGCGATGATTTCTTCCAGAGGTATCAGATTTTTAAATGGTATGGCGTTTTTTGGTTTAAAGCCTTCCGGCCTGTCAGCCAGCTCTTCCACTCTGCTTAAAACTCCAATAGTCAGATATTTCCCGCAACGCGGACAGATATTATTATATTTTTTTGTTTCTTTTGGAGACAAACTGATTCCGCAAAGACGGTGACCGTCATAGTGATATTTGCCTTCTTCGGGGAAAAATTCAATAGTGGAGAGAAATTTTTGAGTATCTTTTGTTTTTATAGCTTCGATTATTGCGGCGTAAGAGATTTCAGTATCGAAAATATTTGCCTCTCTGCCTATTTTAGCGGGGGAGTGCGCATCGCTGTTGGAAATCAGTGTTATTTTGTCCAAACTGGAAAGACGCCAGTTCATTGCCGGATCCGATGACAGTCCTGTTTCGATGGCAAAAATGTATTTTGAATAGTCATCAAAACATTCTTCTATGGAATCAAAGCCGGATTTCGAGCCGAATATACTGAACCAGGGCGTCCAGGCATGAGCCGGCACGACCAGACAATCTTTTGAAGAATCTAGAGATATCTTTGCCAATTCTTTTGCATCCATTCCCAAAATCGGCCTGCCGTCAGCCTTTAGATTTCCTACCCAGCCCAAACGGGCACTGATTTTTTCACAGATTTCAAAAGAGGGAGAAAAAATTATTAAATGAATTTTGCGGGTCCTGTTGTTTTTATTATAAATACAGCTGATTTCTGCAGTCAGGATAAATCTGGTTTCGTCTTTTGCTACTTTTGATTTAAATCGATATAGTCCGGATTCAGCCGGCTCCAGTTCTTGTTTTAAAGATTTAAACCAGCCGGGATGAGTAAAATCTCCCGTCCCCAAAACTTTTATTCCTTTTATCTTTGCCCATTTATCAAGATTTTCCAGGTTCATATCTTTGGAAGTCGCTCTGGAATATTTTGAGTGAATATGGAAATCAGCGATAAATTTCATGGATTTATCTTATCATTTTTAATCAATTTAGCCAAGAAAAAATCCCGATAAATTTATCGGGATTAGAAGATTAAAAACCCTGCTTATTTTCCAGCCAGTTGACCACAAGCGGCTTTAATTTCCCGGCCAAAACGATACCTTTCAGTTACGTAAGCACCCGCTTTTTCTAGGATGTTTTTAAATTTTCTGATTCTTTCCTTTGAAGACGGTTGGAAATCAGCAGCAGGGTTATAGGAAATAAGATTTACCAGATAAAGACGCCTTTTCATCAATTTGGCGAGTTTTTCGGCTGAGTCATCTGAATCGTTGACATCCTTTATCATCAGGTATTCGATCATCACTTTTCTGTTAGTTTTTTTAATATAACCATCAACTGTTTCTAAAATTTTTTCTATATTATATTTTTTTCCAATAGGCATTAGTTGAGTGCGTAGTTTGTCGTCTGGTGCATGTAAGGAAATAGCCAGATTGACTTCTAAATTTTCTTCAGCTAATTTTTCAATTCCTTCAGTGATTCCGGCTGTTGAAATAGAAAATTTCCTGGCACCAAGATTTAAACCTTCTTTGTCATTTAAGATTTTAATAGCGCTTAAAACGTTTGCGTAATTTAAAAATGGTTCTCCCATGCCCATAAAGACAACATTTGTGACTCTTGCTTTCAAATTTTTTAAATATCTGGCGAAAAATAAAACTTGTTCCACTATTTCAAAATCTTCAAGATTTCTTTTAAAGCCCATTTTTCCCGTAGCGCAAAACAGACAACCCAAAGGGCAGCCGATTTGAGAAGAGACGCAGACAGTATCTCTGTCTTTATGGCGCATTAAAACCGACTCAACTTTTAAATTATCGCCCAGAGTTATCAAAACCTTAACGGTTTTTTCGTCTTTTGAAGCAAATAACTCTCCATTTATTGAGAGAGTATATTCTTTGTTTAATACCTTTCTTAAATTTAAAGGCAGAGTTGTGGCTTTTTCCCAGTCATTAATTAAATCCTGGAAAACAGCTTTTTTCACTTGCTTTAAACGATAAGCTGGTTCCTCTTTCAGGAACTTTTCAATTTTAGCAAAATCCATGTTTTGTTTATATTTTTTTCCACCTCGCTAGGGCAGATCTCCCGATCTCCTTAATAAGGTGTAGGTTCCGTCCCGATTATAAGAAAGAGTGTATTGTCCTTCTCTTTCATCTTCGAATTCAGCGTATTTGTTCCTTTTTGCTTCATTAAAAAAAACTTTTGACTCATGCATGTCCAGATCGTACAAGAGATAATTTATCCCTGCTTGTTCGCTTTCCTCGTATTTTACTCGAAATCCTTTGATAATAGTTTCTTTCATAATTATTTAGTTATTGATTTTTTACTTGGATATTTTTATTAATTATAGCAAAATTTTAGCAATATATTCTTTAACCGCCAGCTGTTCTTTAATGCTGTTTTCCAGTTCGATGGCAATGAGATTGGAAAAATAATTTTTTGGATACTTTTTTAAATAATCAAATTCTGAAAGATCCTTAAAATAGTGACTATCAAAATGGGGTTTGTGGTCCCTTTCATTTCGGTGGGTCACTCTCTTTATGGCGCTGATGTGATTACAGCCTATTTTGTATTTTTTCAGCGTCTGTTTGACGTTCTCGAATTTTTCTTTATGCAGAATACGATCATTTTCTAAGTGAGATAAATCCAAGCACATGCCGCCAAAGTGGTCCAATTCCTTTTCGTTAAACAAATGAAATACATTTTCAATAAAGAATTTCTTTTTATATTTTGAAAAGTCATAAAGTAAAGGATATTCTCTTTGGGTATGAAGAGCGAAAGCTTTAGTATTATAGTTTTCAACCAGGTAATTTAATTCCGCTGGCTTCATCTCTCCTCTAATATGAACAACCGGGATTTCTTTAACCGAGGTTTTTTTCAGAAGATCATAAGCTTTCTTCCTATCTTTTTCATCTAGACAAGTTGGGAAAAAACAAACTTCTTTTAGTCCAAGTTTTTCCACTTCTTTTATTTTTTCCGGCCAGTTTTTACTGATAGTAGTTATGGTCGGGAAAATTATTTCTTTAAGCAATATTTTTTTCTTCATGCCGAAATAAAAATATTTAAATTAAGAAATCTTGGCTCCCACTGGTGCTTCTTTTTCCGGTACTAATATTATGGGTTCTTCTCCATTTTTTGCAGCTAAAAGCATGCCTTGGCTTTCCAAACCGAACAAAATTTTAGGTTCCAGATTCCAAACCATGATGATTTCTTTTCCAACCAAGTCTTCAGGTTTGTAATATTTTCCTATACCGGCAACGATCTGTCTTTTTTCTTCCTCGCCATCCACCTCAAGCTTTATGAGCTTTTCAGAGCTCTCAACTCTTTCCGCTTTTATTATTTTTACTACTCGTAAATCTATTTTTTTAAATTCTTCAAAATTTATCATATAATTTTTATTTAAAAAAATAGGGAGAGTTGTTGATTCTGAAGCTCTCCCTATCGTTTTTTCCACCAGAGCTACTTTGTGCTCATTTATTGCCATTTCTAGGTCGTTTCTTTTCTTCTCATCCAGTCTGTATTTTTGATAAATGATTTCCTGTTCTTCGCTGAGGATCCATACAATAATATTGTATGGGCATCTTTCAAGACATTTCTGGTCTTTCATTAAGAAAGGTACTGGAGGATCTTCGTTTTTCAAAGGACAATCCGGGCAGGTAATAAGCTGAATGCCGTGAACAAGTCGTGAAGCCTTAAGAGGATAAGCTGCCGTTGAGTTTCTTAGATTTCTTTCCAACTCTTCAGTATTCAATTTGAAAACCTCTGATTATATTATATCAAAAAATCGCTTTATCAGCGACTTGGTTGTAAACAAACTTATCAGTTCAGAAGCAAGATTTTTTCTTTTTCTTATCTATCTTGGTAAATTTTTCCGGCTAGATAATTCTTTATTATTTTTTCACTGGGAGAATACAAAGGAGAAGGCAATTTATCTAAATCAAACCAGTCCCATTCAGTAATTTCATCCGGTTCCATTACTCTTGTTTCTCCCTCAAATTCTTCTGTCAAAAAACCAATGGTTACAAAATGAGCATCATGCACCATGTCGTTGGAAACGCTGATCACTTCCAGATTTTTTATTTTAATCCCAGTTTCTTCTAGAACTTCTCTAATTGCCCCTTCTTTCAGATTTTCTTGAAAATGCAGTTTGCCGCCAGGCATTGTCCAGCTTCCCTCTCCATGCAAAAGACTGGAAGCTTTTTTTGGATCTTCGTGTCGATGACCTAAAAGAATTTTCTTTTCTTTTAAAATCATTACGCCAAATCCGGCGCCAGGTTTTTGTTCTTTTATTTTTTCCATTATTTTTTAAACTTTGATGCTTCTTCCATCCAATGGTTGAAATTACAATCTTCGCTATGAGGAGGTGGGAAATCTTTTCTTAAAACCAAAATCGCATCTCTGAAAAGCGCCATAACATCAGATGGATTAGTGTCTATTTCTTGAATTTCTTTTTTGAAAGGCAACCTGTCATGAAAACCGTTTTTCTTATCTACTACGTAAAAAGCCAAATAACCCTTATGGGGGGTTTGGAAGCCGTTTTTTTCTAATAGAAAAGTATAGATATCCATTTGGATTTGGAAACGATCATAAACATTAGGGACGGTGCTGCCGGTGGATTTATAATCAAGGGGTGCTAATTTTCCATCGGGAAACTCCAAAACATCGTCAACCGCTCCAAATAGAGTTGCGTTTAAATCGGCGTCATGATAGCGAATACCTGCAAAGTTGCTTCGCCATTGATTTAAAAGATGCTGATTTGGAAAAAGTTTAGCATTTATGTTATGCGTCACCAATAAAGGATGCGGTTCTCCTTTAGCTCGATAAACATCAAATTCTTGTTTTAATAACTGATCGACTGCTGAATTTAAGGCGTATGGGAAAGGCGGAGGTCTTTTTATGCCCTTTTTTTTGTCTAACCAGAAACAATGAGGGCATTCCAAAAACAAGTTTAGAGAGTTAGGTGAAAGCTGAAAAGGTTTTTCGTCATTATTGTTTGTCATTTGCATTAATTTAGATTTACTTTCAATTTTATTATACATTAATTATATTAAACAAAAAACAGAACTGTAAAACTAAGTTCTGTTTGTAAAAATGGATTATTTCAAGGTAATTATAAGTGTCCCGGCTATCATTAACAATGTGCCAGCAACCGATCTCCACCCTAATTTTTCACCAAGAAAAATAGCAGCAAAAATAATAAAAAATACCAAGCTTAATCTATCGATAACCACCACCTTGGTTGCCGAACCAGCTGTTTTTAAGGCGAAAAAATAAAATAACCATGATAGAGCTCCAGCAATACCGGCTAGGAAGATTAACATCCAATCCTTTGAGCTGAAAGATTTTAGAGAGAAGCCCTGGAATTTTTTCAAAAAGAAACTGACTATGACCAAAAAGCCGGCCATGATTATGGAGCGGACTGTTGTAGCCAGAGTAGAGTCAATTCCTTTTAGACCCAGCCTCCCGAAAATTGCCACTAAAGCAGCAGTTATTGATGATAAAAAAGCAAAAATTAACCACATAATTTTTTAAAATTAATTTATAATAGTTCCCTTGAATTTTTTATTTTCTAAAATATTTTTTAGATTTTTAAAATCTTTTCCGCTGGCAATAATAACCGGCAACCTTTCTTTTTTAGCTAATTTTGCTGCAATTGGATCTATTGGCGCGTGCATGCCCGGGCTCCATTTATTTGGGATAAGCTTGAAATAATCTTTCCAGCTCATTTTTTCTATCGGTTTGGCAGATTTATTTTTATCTGGGTTTGAAGTGTAAACATAATCCGGTTTCCCTAAAAGAATTACAGGTTTGATTTTAAAATCGACTGCGATTTGGCATGTGACGAAGTCAGTTGACCAGCCGGGTTTCCAGCCACAGCCAATAATTATTGAATATTTTCCAAAGCTTTTTATTTTAAAGCGTTGGTCAAAAAAAAGAGGATATGCTTCTTTTTTAAAGAGTGATTTCAGTAAAAGAGCGTTTAGTTTTGTTGACTGGATTCCCAGCCAGTCCTTGTCTTCAATTGAAGCTTTTCCAATTTCAAGAGCTGCTTTTTGGTATTTTCTGGCTGTATCTCCTCCACCAGCTACAATAATAAATTTTGAGCCATTTTTTATTTCCTTTTTGATAAAAAGATAAAACTTTTTTAAAAGTTGTGCATCAATTTCTTCTGGACAAATGACGGAGCCTCCGAAAGAGATGACAAATTTTTTATTTGATTTCATATTGTTTCATTCTACCCCTAATTGCCTCGTAATTACAGGGAGCGAAGGTGACCGAATAGTAAAAATCGCCCGGTGCAAAAATGCATAGAGGCGATTTTTTTGGGTCGAATTTAATCAGTTTTTAGCTATTATGGCTGGAAAAGCTCTTCCGGTAAAAAACGCACAGATTGGACTTCTGGGAACTGTTTTGCCGTTGCTTCGATCTGAAACCAAAGTATGCCAACGCGGCAGGAGCCACCGCCACTTTTGTTATTAGGGTCTTCAAATTCAAGAGCCAAAACTCCATTATTTAAAGAAGCTCCTTTTAATGAAAATCCTTCCAAAGGATATTCTGTAGTAATGCCTTGAGATTTTTCGGCAGCAGTAAGCGGACCTGTAATTAAAAGTTTTATGGCGTCTTGGATAGGAGTTATTGTCGCTGGAATTTGTCTTTCCACCGCCACCAATCCTTGTCTGCTGCAGAGAATATTACCGGAATCATATTTATCCAGTTGGGGATTATAGTAGTAAAGCTTTATCGTTTGGGTCAGGCCTTCGCTTTTCTTTAAAATAACCGGAATTTGTAATTCGTCGGCATTTTCCGGCAAATCCGAGGGATTATCTTTTTCTAAAATTAAGGTTCCATTTTGCGTTTCAGAAACTGTAAAATTTATTTCTGCAGAAAAAGGAACAAAGTCTTCAGTCATCCACTCGCCTTGAGCTTGAGCAAAAGATTGGGCAATAATATTTCCGTTTTTATCGAGCAGTTTTATTGGAAAGGTAGCTTCAAAAAACCAATAGCCTCTTGCTTCTCCTGTTATGGAAAGAGAACTTGTTACTCCCTGATTAGATAGGGGACAAAAAACGCGGATTAAATTTTTATATTCAGTTGGAGGCGGGCAAGCTTGACAATCAGTATGGCAGGAACAGCAGGTCTCGGTTCCGTTGCAAAGACCATCACCGCAGATTGGGAGCGCTTGACGCGTGGAAAAATATATCACGGACCCAACCACTATTACTACTAAAATAATTATTATAACTACGGGCAGAGATACGCCTTTTTTAAATATGTTAGACATTTTAGTAAAATTAAATTATACGATTTAAGATTATCATATCTTTTCACCAAAGCAAAACAAAAAATAGGTACAAAACCTATCTTTATTAAAACTCAAAAAGAAATTTATAGTTGCATTAGGAGTAGTTTATGGAACGATATCAACCGTATTTTAAATAGAAAACGTATTTATCGATGTTTTTTTAAAAATCGTTTGCGTCTTGTTCTGTTTCTGCCATAATTTCTGCTCTTTTTATTTTTCATAATTAATTTAAGTTTGGTTTATACCCTCTTTTTGTTAAAAGTTAAAGATGTGAGCCATATGATAAACGGTCTTCTAATTTTATCTATTGGCCAATTATCGTCTTTGAAAAGCGAGGCTCTTTCTATTCTAAACCGGGAAAGTAAAGAAATTGTAGCCCTCAGGTTTATGGGAGATAATTTGTTATGTTCCTCTAAAAATTGCTCTTTTTTGAGGAGTGGATTTATATCTTTTCGAACCTTTTTGAATCTTGGGATCATATTTTGTACACAAAAAGCAACTCCTAATAACGATGAGTCGCAAATAGTATTGTTGAGTTTTCTTTAATGATAATCTGGTGACTATTTGTAGTTCCAAACTCTCAGGGTTTCTATTTTCATTATACACCCCTTCTTTTTAAAAAGCAAGCCCTCCCCTTGACTTATTTTTAATAAGGAGTATAATAACATCAGGCTTATGGTGAGCTTTGCTCGCTATGCAGCCATAGACTTTGTAAGTCAATTTATCTTAAATTAAGTCTTTTAATTTCAAAAAATTAACGAGATCCTAAATAAGTAGAGCGGCTTAGGAGTCAGAGAAAGGTCGCTTTTTTATTAACATAAATTTATCAATTTTATGGCATATAAAAATTTTGAAGCTAATAGAGATTTTCCCAGACAGATGTTCAAAGGAAATTGGAAATGTGCTGATTGCGGATGTGAAATAACCGAGCTTCCGTTTGAACCATCACAAGACAGACCTCTCTATTGTAGAGAGTGTCACGGAAAAAGAAAACCACAAAGATCCGGAAACTATTAGAACTAAAAACCCCGCAATATTTTTGCGGGGTTTTTAGTTCCTTAAAATTTGCGAAGTAAATTTTTGAATGATACGCAAGTACCACTGGCACTAGCCTGAGGATTTTTATTAATTATCTCTAAACCCTTTCCCGATAATATAAAATTCTTTGCTTCTCTTGATTACTGCTTTTGGTCTAAATCTTTTTGTAAATTTAAAACTTTTTTCCACTTCTTTGAAAAAATTATTAGTAAACTCTCCTTCAAAAATTTTACAGACAAAATTCCCGCCGGGCATTAAAACTCTTTTGGCAATACTAAAAGCCTTTTCGCAAAGCTCTAATGATTTTCCCGTATCGACAGATTCTATCCCGCAAGTTGTTGGCGCCAAATCAGAAATTACCGCCTGATATTTTTGATTTAATTCCTTTGCCTCAGATTTTTCAAAATCCGTAATGTCTTTTTTAATAAATATAATATTTTCTTTTAGCGATACTTTAATATCTTTTATATCAATGCCAATAACTTTACCCTTATTTCCTATTTTATTCGCAACATAAATAAGCCAAGAACCGGGCGCACATCCTAAATCCAGAACATTGTCGCCTTTTTTGAAGAAATGATATTTCTCATCTATTTCCTTAAGTTTGTAGACTGATCTTGCCGGATAGCCGTCTTTTTTGGCTTCCCAAGTGAAAAATTCTTTCTTTTTATTTTTTCGATACATATTTTCAATATTGATTATATCACAAACTAAAAGCCCGAGAGAAACCGCAGAACTAGAAACATTGTTTCAGTTCACGGTTTTGCTCTCGGGCGAAAGCAGGGCCGTCTATGGGACGATTTTTGGTTTCAGAAAATATTATTTTATCTCTGATAATATATCTTTTGCCCCTTCTATTGCTTTCTCCAAAGACTCTTTCACTACAGCGACACCTTCTTTGCTTACATCTTCGGTAGCCTCAATTGCGGCTTTTATTGCTTCTCGAGTGGTGTCTAATATGTTTCCTCCTATTGATTTAGCGGCGTCAATAGCCCCAAGGACTGACTCAACCGCAACTTTACCAAGATCTTCTCCTGTTTCTTTGGCGCTTTGAATAGCTTGTCTAATCGCGCCCCTAGTGGCATCTTTTTGTTTACCGCCAGCCTCTACAGCACCTTGGATAGCCCCAGAAACTATTCCTCGTATAGATCCTAATATCTTTGTCCCAATTTCAGAAAAACCAACGATTGCTCCTTTTACCACTCCACCAATGGCTTCAAGGGTTGTCTCACCAATATTTCCTATTCCCTTTAGTGTTGACACTGTAACTTTCTTTACAGTACCAACAATAGCTCCACTAATGTCGGCGACACCCTTAAGAGCAGCAACAATACCGCCCCTGACGCCATTAATAATCTGAGAAATTATTTTCATCAACATATTTTTATTATTTATTTTATTAATAAGTTAATCGACCATATCTTTCTTTAATTATATCAAAAAACGCCCCAGTAGGAAAGTAAACTTCCTACGGGGTTCACCCAGTTAAATCCCGCTGTGCGGGAATTTCGCAAAAGCGAAATTATTTAACAGGGTAAACCTGATTGGCGATTTCTATTAGCTCCCCCTAATGGACGATGTTAGAACCTGTTTGGTAGAATTATTTCTCTAATATTTCCTTTAATTTGTCTATGACAGCGTGTTTCCAGAAACGCATCGCATACCATCCTATTAAGAATCCACCGAAAATACGAAAGATTGGGTTTTTCAATTCAACATCATAAGTATAGTTAATTTTTGTGCCTTCTGGAACTTCTTCCATTAAAAATTCTTCGTGACCAGAGATTCCAATATCATTTTTATTATCTGATATATATCCTATCGGTGGACGCAATTGAGTTTCCATCTGCACAGAAATTACTCGGCCAAATGTTTTAGCCTTAGCCTCTATTGTGAGATTATTGCCCTCTTGCTTAATAATACGAAGCGATTGAGCCACAGCAGGAAAGTATTTAGGCATATTCTCAAAATCACTCATTATCTTATAAACTTCTTCACGAGGAGCTTTTATAACCCACGAACCTTTTAGATGAATCTTTTTCATTCCTTAATTCTACCAAAAAATCGCTTGATTGGCGATTTTATATCTGTGGACTATTCAGTTTATAAATAAAAGAAAAATCTAAAAAAAATAAAAATAGCTGCGAGTAATAACACCCCCAATACAATGAGTATTTTTCCATACATTTCTCTCCTTTTCCATATACCAAATAAGAGAAACAAAATTCCAAATATAAGCGATGGTTTGATTAAAAGCATGGATTTTAGTTTAGGTCTTATTCCTTCATCTTATCAAAAAACCGCCTTCGGTCATAGCCTACGGGCGAGGCCTGATTGGCGATTTCTTTATTTTGCTTTCAGCTGTCTATTTATAGATTAAGGCTGGTTAGCACTGTAATCTTTCTTGATCTCATCAATTGTTAATGCTCTGTTCCAGATCTTAACCTCATCGATCTTGCCATTATAATAATTAGCTGAGTAACCACTCCTGGCTATTGAGAGAGCCATGGTATTGGTATCTATTGGTCCAGTCTGTGGAACAGAACTATCAAGATTTCCATTAACATAGACTTTCATGGTTGAACCATCATAGGTTCCAACAACATAGGTCCAGGTATTTAAAGGTATGGCAGTAGAACCATTGACTCCCACGTGGCTGCTATTTGATGCTATCTCTAGTCTGATATGATTTGCATCATCAAAGAGTAAACCATAGATAGTATAGGGATTGGTATTGGAAGTATGAGACTTAGCAACTATTCTGCTCCAGGCTGTGGTACTTGTAGGATTAATCCAGGCAGCGATTGTTACCTTGGAAGAAAGGTTAAGAGAACTGGAGTGAGGAACATTAACATAGTTATTAGTACCATTAAACTGCAAGGCTTTTCCCTTTTTGCCAGTAACCCAAGTAGGACTATTAACCAATGTTCCTTTGTTTTTGTTTGTAGTAGAATCATTAGCTACTGTTCCTGTGCCTTCATCAAACTTCCAGTAACTAATAAGGCTATTAGCTTGGCTGGAACATGATCCGTCTGCATTACAATTAGAAGCTGATGTTGGACAAAGGCAGTTGTGGTAAGATGCGCCGCACTGGTTAGGAATTAAGTTTCCTGAGCTATCACACCAGCTGGGTTTGTTAGCTTCAACTGCAGAACAAGAGTTAAAAGCAGTGCCATCTGAACAGGTTCTAATATAGTTAAACGAGACCCTAGCAGCGTTAAGATTCTCAAAGTAATCGAGTCTTAGTTTGTGGTTGCCAGCTGTAAGATTAAGAGTAACAGAGTCAGTGGTATAGCTTCGGATTACCCATTTATCTATCTTCAAGACATCATCGATCCAAAGCCTTACTCCATCATCAGAGCCAACAGTAAAGGTATAGTTTCCTGCTGTTGGAAAATTAATGGTTCTTGAGGAACGGAACTCAATGTCATCTGTTTTGGAGTAAGCTATGATACCTAAAGCCCAATTATTATCAAAAGTTGATGAGGTTTGGTCAGGTATGTTGCCAAGACAAGCTCCGGTTGAATGTGTATACCAGATTCTCTGCCACTTGTCTGATGGGTAACTAAGGGAAGAACAGGCTGAACATGTGCCGTCTGCTTGGCAGGTACCTGCTGAACAACCACAAGTTGAACACTTATCAATTAGCGTTCCACTGCTACAGTATTTTGGTTTGGTTGCGGAACATTGATCATAAACAGTTCCATCGGAGCATTTCTTAATAAAGTCTTTGACAGCGTAAAACGAAGGTTTAATTGAGCGACCTATGGTCAGCAAACCGTATGGTCCAGCTCCTCCATCTGTCCAGCAATAAATAATGGAATTATCAACGTATTCCCAATTCTCAGCTATGCCCAACGCCTGCTGTAAATATGTTGCTTGTGTAGCCTCTGAAACACGATCTGTACGCCATCCCATCTCTGTGATCCAGATTTTCTTGCTGCCATCTCCATATGAAGCCATGATGTCATGCATGTTCTGAACCTTCCAGAATGCTTTACCATCTTTATCTTGGTTGGGTGGCTTGGGACTTTCAGGGTCACAGTAAGGATGAAGAGCCACAACATCCATGTAGTTTTTGGCACCATTGTCATACATAGATTTCAAGAAGTTCTGTCCAGCACTATCGGCTCCCAAAATGCTACCACCTATAACAGTACAGCTAGGGTCTGCTTGTTTTGCTTTAGGATAAGCTGCTTTCAGGAATTGAGTGTATTTTATTGGGTCACCAGGAGAACCAAAGCCTGTATTCCAGTTAGGTTCGTTCCAAATTTCCCAAACATGAACGTTGTTTTTGAATTCGTTTACGGTGCTGTAAACCCAATCGCCCCAAGCATTCAAGTTGTTGCTAGGAACTAAGTCTGTTCTTATTAATATTCCAAGAACATTTATTCCATTCCCAGTAATAGCTGGAACCAGTGTCTTCAGATTGTTCAGATTCTCCGCTGTACCAGTAAATCCTATTCTAAGCGTCTGAATGCCAGCATCTTTAAGAAGCGACAGGTCTTTGTCAATAAAATCTTGTTTAGTGTATCCGCTCCAATAATTAATTCCGACTATCATTTTTGAGACAGAGGGAAAAGTTGCTGCTCCTGTCATACTGGCTCTTCCAGACATCATTCTTACTCTTAGCCCTTCGGTTACGACTAGAACGCTAAAAACATATAGCGCGATAAATATTATTCCTAAGATAAAGGGTTTGTGATTCATATATTTTAGAGATTAGATTAATTTATTATTTTAATAACATACGATCTTCATGTTCCTCTATTCTACCAAAAACCCCAGTAGTAGAAAGCTTCGCTTTCACTACGGGGTTAGGCCGCCTAGAAAAGTTAACTAAGAACTAATAAATAAATTTTGGGTGGCTAACGGGATTCGAACCTATGACGACGCCTTTAGCCACCTATATTTCTTAAATTGATCTTTTCGAAAATGAAATTTAAATTTTTCTTTTTCGAGAATCTGCTCCATTTTTTCTTTTTGAAAAGGATCAAATTCCATATAGACATCCCCTTTTTTGTTTAAATGCTTTTTCGCTTCTTCTAAAAAATTTTTTATCCAGAATATTCCATCTTTTCCGGCAAAAAGAGCCGTAGCCGGCTCTTTTTGCAAAATCTCTTCTTGAACTTCAGATATTCTATTCAAAGCAACATATGGAGGATTGGCAAAAATTATATCATATCGTTTATTCTTTAAACTTTTGAATAAATTTGATTTGTAAATTTCATATCTGTTTTTTGGAATCTTATTCAATTTCAAATTAACTTTAATTTGTTTGATCGCTTTGTTTGAGATATCAACAAAATCTACCCCCGCATTTTTAATATTTTTCAAAACAGCAATACCGATACACCCAGAACCGGAAAAAATATCCAGTATTTTTATTTTCTGCTTTCCACTTTCTATTTTCTGGTTGATTTCCCTGATTGCTTTTCCAACCCAAAATTCAGTTTCAATACGCGGTTCAAAAACTTTCTGCGTTAAATCAATTCTACAATTTAAAAACCTGGTAATTTTCCCCATTTCATTTAAAGCTCAATCTTCTTTGCCTTAGTTTTTCGGTCATTTCTTCGGTTATCTTCCTCCCGGTTTTAGTCAGGGTAAAATGACTTTTTGGATTTCCAGTTATTAACTTTCTTTTTCTGAGGAAACGGAGAGGACGATCCAGTTTTCTGGCATCTGGCCACTTTGAGTATTTGGGGAAGCTAAAGACTTTCGGAAATAAAGTAAAGCATTCTTTAACCAGCTCTTCAAAACTGCATTTTTCTTTTTTCTCTAATACTGAATAAATAGAAAAAAGAATTAAATTGTTGATTGATTTATCCAGGTAAAATTCTTCAGGTGAGTTCTTCATTATTTTTCTTCTTTTTATTTTTTGTTTTTTCAATTGCTCTTACTCTTTTTTCGTCTATTCCAAAATGATGAGCTATTTCATGCCAAACAACATTTTTGACAATTTCTTTTATTTCTTCTTCAGAATTAGAGACTCTTTCAATCGGCTCCTGAAAGATTGTTATTTTGTCAGGCAACACCTGGCCATAGGACCACCTTTTTGTTTTGGGAACGCCTTCATAAAGGCCAAAGAGTTGATATCCCTGCCCGAACCTTAATTTTTTTAATTGCTCCGGGCTTGGATTTTTTTCAGTTACAACCTCGACATTGCTCAGCATTTTTAAAAATTTTTCAGGGATAGCCGAAATTCCTTCTTTGACAATTTTTTCAAAATTATATTTATTAAACCCCATATTTAAAAACTTCGCCATGACCCGGATAAACTTCCATTCCTGCTTTCAGAACTAATTTTAATTTGTGGAGAGATTTTTCCAAATCAGCCATTGAACCACCAGGAAGGTCGGTTCTCCCGAACCCGTCTTTAAAAATAGTATCACCGGTAAAAATTAACCCATCTCCCAAGAGACAGATGCTTCCCTTAGTATGGCCTGGAGTATGAATAACCTCCAAGTAAGTCTTCCCAATTTTTATCTTGCTTTTATCTGTTAAAAATTCATCTGGCTCAAACTTTAAGAATTTTTTTTCACCTTCGTGAATTAAAATACTGGCCATTTTTTCTTCCCTTATTTTTAAAGCAGAAAGAGTGTGATCTAAATGGAAGTGGGTTAGAATAATATATCTCAGAATAGCGCCATTTTTGTCTAATTCTTGGATAATTTTTTGCGTTTCTCCGCCAGGGTCAATGACCGCTGCCTCTATTCCGTCAATTAAAACATAGCAGTTTGTCAAAAAAGTGCTGACGACCAAGTGCCTGATTTTCATAAAATTATAATTTTAACTCGGTAAGAATATCTCTAGGAATAGGAATTTCTTTGCTCTTTGGGCTGATAGTCGGGTAGCGCCAAGCGGTAATAATTTTAATTTTTTTGCCGGATTTTTGATACATTAGCCATATTTCAGTCGGCCGTTTCTTTGTTCCGGCTGTCTGCATAATGGCAATAGTTTTGGGAGCAATGCCTTCTTCTATTCTGCTTGGATTCAGAATTAAGCGCTTTAATTTGTTCTCGCTTAAACCATAAAATCTCATTTTTTCTTTACTGTGTTTTGTCCAGAAAATTCTTTCTGTGTTTTTAGGCTCTGGAAAATAATACTTACGTATTTGAACTTTCTTTTTCTGCATTTTCATCGACCTCTCTGTTTGTTTATAAAAATTTTTTGAAGTTCAAAAATAATTTCTTTTACTTTCTCAGGGTTAGGAATTTGACTAAAAGTGAATTTACCCATTTCTGAAGCTGTTTCGATTCTAATGTTACCAAAATCAAACAAAGCGGGTAGAACTCCTTTTACTTCAATGGTAATATCTTGTATTTTATCGTAGGTTACACTGGATTCGATGCGGTTAAATAGTCCCGGCGATTTAGTGCTGATTATCCTTTCATTAGTCAAAATCCAGCAGTCTAAATAATACTCAATCACGACTAGGAAAATGATTTGCCAGATTATCGGGAGAAAAAGGGAAATAAGAAATAAAAACAAATAACGTAAATTTAACGAAGATGCTTCGGGTATAATTTTTATCAACCATTTAGGTACTGATGGAGTTAAGGAAAAAACAATCATTACCATCGGGATAACTATCAATAAGAAAAACATTATTCCAAGAACAAGTTGAAATATTAAGATGTTTCGGTGACGGCGATAAATTGAATGAATTTTTTCGTCAGATCTTAATATTATCATTTTATTTTAAATTTAAGAATAACAATATCAGATTAATACCGGTTATTACCAAGGCTCCCATGGTAAAAAAGTTCAAAATTTTTTGGGTCACTGGATCGTTAGGGAAACCGAACCTCTTAAGGTTATAAAAAATTTGAACTTCTATTACAAGAGAAAATATTATAATAACGAAAGATAGCAGTATCAGGATAAATGTTATCATTATATTTATTATAATTGAACCCTTTTTAAAAAAAAGACTTGACAAAGAATAAAAAAGACCTAAACTCATTATAGTATGTTAAGAGATAAAAGATTTTACCTAACTAAAAAAGGAGTTGACAAGCTGACAAAAGAATATCAAGAGCTTAGGAACATAAAAACCCTAAAGACTGCGGGCGAAATGCCTAAGATTTTGCATTCCGAAGATTTAGATCCCGAATATTTAGTTTTGCAGGAAGATTTAGGTTTTTTGGACTCTAGGATTTCCGAGCTAAAAAATATCTTGGAAAATTTTGAGTTGATAAAAACTCCACCCAAAAACCAACGCAACTCCGTAGCTATTGGAGCGATCGTTACCTTGGCTGAGCCCGACGGCCAAATAAATGAATTTATGCTTGTTGATTCTTTGGAATCAAATCCTAATGAGGGTAAAATTTCATCTCAGTCGCCAGTCGGAAAAGCTATTTTAGGGAAAAAAATTGGCGAAGAGGTAATAATTATATCTCCAATAAAAGTTGTCTACAAAATTAAAAAAATTAGATATCATCTTTCCTAAATTTAAGTCAAAAATATTTTAAATTAATATGCTCGACTAGTTGCACCTAGTCGAGCATATTTTTTTGACGAAGGAAGAAATTGATTTTTTACTTGAAACATTAAAATTTAAAGAAACGCCAAGAACAGCTGGGTTTTAGCTGAAGTGAAAAATCTAGAAACAGTAGCCAGTTATATGTTTGACCTAGTCTTGGTAGCTTGGTTTTTTAATAAAGAAAAAAATTTAATAAATAGAGAGATTTTTCCCCGCCCTTTGTAGACAAAGGGCGGGGTTTGTTTTTTGAAAAAGACAGGATATAATTAATTTATGAAAAAGCTCCCAGTCGTTACGAAAGAAATGCTAATTTCAGAGGTAGTTATTAAACATCCTCAGACAGCCCCAATATTTTTAGAACATGGTCTGCATTGCATAGGATGCGCTTTTGCCAAGGAGGAAACGATTGCAGAAGCCGCCAAAGTTCATCAAATTGATTTGGATGAGCTAATTACAAGTCTCAATAAAGCAATCGAAAAATGAAAAAAACCTATTTATTTTTAATTTCTTTTTTGATCGGAGTGATCTTACTTGCGTTTGTCATTAAAGTTGTGGGCTGGAGCGAGATAAGAAAATCCCTTTTAATATTCACTGGATTTAAGGGACTGGTTATTTTTCTTTTAACTTTCTTTTGGATAATGATCATTAACTGGAAATGGAAAGAGATATTAAAAGCTCAAGGAGTAGAGATCGGATTTTTTGATCTTTTTAAACCTTTTCTGGCTGGATTTTCTATTTTGTATCTTTTTCCGACTTTCGTTCTGGGGGGCGAATTTTTGCGCGGCTATATTTTGAAAAAGAAATATTCTATTTCTTGGGCAAAGGGCATGGCTTCAGTATTTATCGACAGGATCGTAGATTGGACCACTAATTTGGGCATTGTTTTTTTAGGCATGGGCTTTTTTCTTTCCACGACCGGTATTTTGCCACAAAAAATAGGCCTAGCCGTAGGTTTTACTTTTTTCATTTGGCTGATTTTTATTTTATTTTTCTATGCAATGGTTTTCAGAAAAAAAAGCATAGCCAGATTGTTTTTTAGAATTTTTAAATTAGAAAACCTAAATATCGGCCTTTTGAATATGGAGAGAGAAATATTCGATTTTTTCAATATTAAAAAGAGCAGTTTTTGGAAAATATTAGGAATAGCTATTTTGGAAGAATTAATTCTTCTTTTGCGTATTTTTGTATTACTTATTTTCCTAGGCAAAGAAATTGGTTTTCTGATAGCTCTATCCATCAGTGGTTTTTATTATTTATCAACTATGATTCCTATTCCAGCTTCTTTGGGAATACAGGACGGTCTTCAAGCCTTTGCTTTTGGGGCCCTTGGTTTAGGAGCTAGCGTTGGCACTGCTTTTACGTTAATAATTAGAGCAACAGAGTTAGCCGTCGCTGTGATAGGAATTGTAATTTTATTCCGGCTGGGAATAAAATTGTTTGAGGATACATTATTTAAGGAAGAAACAAAAGAATTACCTGAATAAAATGCGACTTAGAAGCGATAAAGTAAATTGGAATTATATATTGATTCTTTTGGTGATATCCTTCCTGGTTGGGGGAGGTGTTTTAATTTATGCCAAAAAAATCTTTGTCGAATTAGTTGTTATTAATAATTTTCCAGAAATTTATGCATTAAAAAATATAAACAATATTAAAAAAACTCCAGTTTATCTTGAATCGTTTGAAGACATAAAGACCGAGATGATTTTAAAAGAAGATGATTTTTTGGAAATCAATTTGCCTGAAATGAAGGTAAGAATTTTTAAAAAAGGCATTTTAGAAAAAGAAGTTCCGATTGTGAAAAAAGGAGAAGTTCAGGAATGGGGAGGGTCAGCAGCCGGATTATATAAAATAATGTCTGGAAATAAGCTCAGTTTTTCTTTGATTGCCGAAGTTTATATGCCCTATGCCCTTCGTTACTATGGAAAGTATTACATTCATGGGGAACCTTATTATCCCGGTGGTCAGAAAACCCAATATGATGTTTCCGGTGGTTGCATCAGTTTAAAAGACGAAGATGCAAAAGCAATTTTTGAATTGACTGAGATAAATATGCCGGTCTTGGTCGTAGATAAAGAAAGAGACAGTTATAGATATGAGACAAAAAAAATAGCTGATTTCCCGGAATTATCAGCCAAGAGCTATCTAGTTGCTGATCTAGATTCAGGATATGTTTTTGCCGAAAAGGATTCCCAGTCGCAACTGCCTTTAGCTTCGATAACGAAATTAGTTACCGCGACAGTAGTCGCCGAAAACGTAGATTTAAAAAAGTCTATATGGATTCAAAAAGAGATGCTTGACGCAGGTTATGGTTCCACTAAAGGATTGGAGGTCGGGAAAAGTTTCAGGGCGGTGGAATTATTTTATCCTCTTTTAATTGAATCATCTAACGACGCCGCCGAAGCTCTTAGCTATTTTTTGGGAAGAAAAAAGACTATTCAATTAATGAATGAAAAAGCAAAATCTATTTTAATGGAGAACACTAATTTTGTTGATCCCTCAGGATTTGAACCAGAAAACGTTTCTACTGCCAGAGACTTATTTTATCTGGCAAAATATACTTTTAATGTCCGCCCTCTTTTTTTAGAGATCAGCAAAGGTAAAGAAGTTTTGAGCTTCGGGGAAATTAATTTTGATATTAAAGAATTCTGGGATAAAAATATTTTTATTAATGACCCGACTTTCTTGGGCGGAAAAACAGGTTATACCAAAGCTGCTAAGCAAACCGCCTTATTTATTTTTCGTTTTCTGGATAAAGATAACACCGAGAGAAAGATAGCCATTACTCTTTTGGGTTCTGACAATGTTGAATCAGACACTCAAAAAATCTATATCTGGCTTCAAAACAATTATTTTTAAAAAATTATTATTATGAATAGTAAAGAAATTACTTCTGAGTTAAAAAAACACTCAAAGCCAAAAGATAGGGAAGGGATGGCCAGATTCGGTATTAATCCGAAATATGCTCTAGGAGTTAGAATCCCGGTTTTGAGAGATTTAGCAAAAAGAATCGGAAAAAATCATCAATTAGCAGCAGAACTATGGAAAACGAAAATTCACGAAGCTAGGATTTTGGCCTGTATGATTGACGATCCAAAAATAGTAGCTGAGAAACAATTGGAAGAATGGGTAAAAGAATTTAATTCCTGGGATTTATGTGATCAGTGCTGTATGAATCTTTTTGATAAGATGCCCTTAGCCTGGAAGAAAGCGATTGAATGGCCAAAAAGAAAAGAAGAATTTATCATGAGAGCGGGATTTGCTTTAATAGCTTGCTTAGCTTGGCATGACAAAAAAGCAAAAGACAAGGATTTTCTGAAATTTTTCCCGGCTATAAAGAAGTACTCAACTGACGAAAGAAATTTTGTCAGAAAAGCGGTTAACTGGGCTTTGCGTCAGATCGGAAAGAGAAACAAAAATCTAAATAAAAAGGCAATTGCGTTGGCAAAAGAAATTCAAAAAATTGATTCCAAAACCGCCAAATGGATTGCCGGCGATGCCATAAGAGAGCTGTCTGGTAAAAAGTTCTAATAATAATTGTTTCTTCCAAAAAATCGCCCCTTGGACGATTTTTACTAACCGGTCACTCTCGCTGCCTGTAATTGTGGAGCAATTAAGGGTAGAATGAGAGAATATGGAAGAAATTAAAGGCCTTGAAGAAAAAATTTTAGTTAGTATTACAGGAACAAAAGACCGCCACTGGCGGAATAAGATAAAAGAGATTAATAAGTTCGGTATTGAGAAAGTAGCCTTATTTTTGGAGCGTTTTCATGAAAAACAAATTCAGGAAATATATAAGGCTCTTTTGGATTCCAAAATAAAAGAAATCCCCCTCGTCCATATTAAGGATGAAACTAAAAAAGAAGAGCTTGATTTTTTGTCAAAGAAGTTTAATTCCGTTTATTTCACTATTCACGAGAGTGGTTTTGACTCTCTAAAGAAATGGAAAGGTTGTTATAGAAAACTATATTTGGAAATGGATGTTAACAACTTTGTTTCTCAATCAGTGGAAGTGAGTAAAATCGGGGGTTTTTGCATTGACCTTTCCCATTTTAAAGTCCAGCTTAATAAATGGTCCAAAGAATTTGAATATATTTTAAAAAGAAGACATTCGGCTCATTATTTTGATTGCAATCATTTAAATGGTTATTCCGCAAAAGATAATGATGATTTACATACGATCAGAAATTTGAAAGATTTTGACTATCTTAAAAGTCTGCCAAAATTTTTATTTGGAAATGTTATTGCTTTGGAGGTAGAAAATAGCATTTCTCAGCAGTTAGAATTTAAAAAATATTTATCGGAATTTCTTGGTAATTTTTTAAAAGATGAAATTGAAAATTAGCACAAGCGGAAATAACGAAATTATTGATATCACCGATAAAGTTTCGGAATTCGTTAAAAAATCAAAGATAAAAGATGGAATTTGCCTGATTTCTTGTCCGGGTTCAACTGTTGGCTTAACTACGATCGAAAATGACCCCAATCTTTTGGAAGATTTTAAGGAATTCTTGGAAAAGGTTGCTCCTTCTGATAAAAATTACCATCATGATGAAACTTGGGGCGATAAAAATGCATCTAGTCATATAAAATCTGCTTTAATCAAGCCTTTCTTAACTATTCCAATTGAGAAAAATGTGTTAATTTTGGGTAATTGGCAACAGATAGTGCTAATAGAATTTGACAACAGGCCTAGACAGCGAGAAATAATAATAAAAATAATATCTTCAAACAAAAATGATTAATATTAACAAAGTTATCACGATTTTAATTACCTCTGATTTTTTCCTTCAGGCCGGCTGGGGATTGAGCGGTCCTATTTTCGCCATTTTCTTAACTAAGCAAATTCAAGGAGGAAACTTGCAAATGGTAGGATTTGTTGCTGCAACTTATTGGATAACAAAATCTCTCATCCAGCCGTTCGTTGCCCATCAGTTCGACAAGAATCATGGAGAAAGAGATGATTTTCAATTTTTAGTCATTGGTATGTATGTGGCTAATTTAGTGCCGCTGGGCTATGCTTTTTCCACTCAGCCATGGCATATCTTTACTTTGGAAATTATAAGAGCCATAGCCATGGCTTGCGTAGTACCGACCTGGGCAGGGATTTTTACTAGACACATAGATAAAGGGAGGGAAGCGTTTTCTTGGAGTTTGGAAAGTACTGGTATTGGAATCGCTGCCGGTATTGCCGGAGCTCTTGGAGGAGCTATAGCCAGCAGTCCCTTGGGTTTTAAAGGAGTTTTTGTTTTAGTCAGCATTTTTGGCTTGATATCTTCTACCACTTTATTTTTTATTCGCCCAAATATTTTTTTAAAAGATCATTTTGCACCTCGGGTACCCCCCAGCGAAAAACCATTCTAGTATAAGATGAAAGATTTAAGATTCAAGACTTAAGTTCAAAAGCTGCACCCGATATCTTTAATCTAGTATCTACTAACTAACAACTAATCTTATGCCTTTTGTCACCCAAGGAAAAACTAATTGGACGTATCTTATTATTATTGTTGTTTTAGCCGTTATCGTCAGTGCTTTAACATTGTGGTGCTCGTGCAATTTTAAGTTAAAATACGGACCGGACATTTCCAAAAACGATTTAATTCTATTTGAGGAAAATGAATCTTGGGGACCCTGCCCGCCGGATATGATTTGTGGTCAAACCACTAAATTTTACGAATCCGGAAAATTAGTTCTAAAAGGAGAAAAGAATATTGAAAAGCAATTAGACAAAGAAACATTAGAGGAGATTAAAAGCCAAATTAAGTCTTCTGGCATTATGGACAAAGAATGTTCGGGTAAATTTCCGCTCCCAGATTATTCGGCAGATTATACCTTAAATTTTGAGGGGAAAATAAAGAAAGTACGATATCCTAACTGCGAAGAAGAGTTAAAGGAAATTGAAAGTACTATTGAAACAGAAATTTCTCAAGCAGTAACCGTTACTACCGACAAAACAGAGTACGAGCAGGGAGAAACGGTGAAGATAATAGTTAAAAATAATACCGAAGAAGAAAAAGAGACTTACACTCTTTTATATGTTATTGAAAGATTTAATGGGGACCAATGGATAGAAGTTAAAAGGAGAGAAGATCCTTGTAATTTGGAGCGTGAATTAGTAGCATTTCTTACTTTGACTTCTAGCCAAATAATTGAGAGAGAATGGAACCAAAAAGAAGAATGGTGTGAAAATTTAACATTAATTTCTAATCAGGCATCGTTTGGAAAATATCGACTTAAGAGCTTTATTAGAAGTGTAGGAAAATTAGAATGGGAAGAAACGATTTATTCTAATGAGTTCACGATTAAAGAGAAAGACGAAACCACCGGTTGGAAGACTTATAGGAATGAAGAGTATGGGTTTGAGATAAAATATCCAAGCAACATGAATTTCAAAGAAAAACAAGGTGGCCTTTTTGGGATAGAAATCCCGGAATTGATGAATCTTTGGTTAAAAGTGGAAAAGAAGCCAGAAAATTTTTCTAATTTAGAAAACTATCTTACCAACGTTGCCAAAGAAGAGAATGATAGTTGCAAAATCGAGCTTGGCGAATACCATTCTGCTTATTGTATTTGCGACATACAAAGTCAAAATTTTGGAGATAAAAAGACTTTTGAACTAATTCATCATGCAACTCAAGGTAATGGTGGAGCAATGGGTGGCACTGGAGTGGATGTTTATTTTGAAAAAGATGACTACTTTGTTATCGTTTATTATTCTTATTACTCTATATTTTTAGATGGTTCACAAAAACTACAAGGCTCCGTGGACCAATACAATACAATTCAACAAATGCTTTCTGCCTTTAAGTTTATCGAAGAATTTTGCGGAACTTCTACTTATGGAAATTGCGTTTCTAATTCGGATTGTGTAAAAGATGGATGTTCGAGTCAAGTGTGTCGGTCTAAAAACGAAAAGTCAATTGTAACCACTTGCGAATACAAAGATTGCTATAACGCGCAAAGTTACGGGTTAGGGTGTAAATGCGTGGATAAAAAATGCCAATGGTCAAAATAGCGACAAGTCATTTTAAAAAATGAGCAATAAAGAAATCGCCAAAATATTTTATGACCTGGCTTCTTATTTGGAAATGGAAGGAGTGGCTTTCAAGCCTCAAGCTTATGAAAAAGCAGCTATTACTTTCGAAACCCTGGAAGAAAATGTTGAGGATATCTACAAAAAAGGAGGATTAAAAGCGATAGAGAATATTTCCGGAGTTGGAAAAAGCATCGGAGAAAAAATTGAGGAGTATCTGAAAACTGGAGAAATTAAATATTACGAAGATTTCAAAAAAAGATTGCCTATAAACCTAGACGAAATAATTCCTATTGAGGGGATGGGCCCTAAAAAAGCCAAGATATTATATGAAAAATTGGGAATCAAAAATTTGGAAGAACTGGAAAAAGCAGTCAAAGCCCATAAAATTGCAAAATTATTCGGCTTTGGGGAAAAAAGCGAAAAGAATATTTTAGAAGGAATTGAATTTCTGAAAAGGTCAAAAGGCAGATTTTTATTAGGCGATATTTTGCCTAAAGTAAAAGAATTTTCTAAAAAACTAAAAAGCCTAAAAGAAGTAGAAAGAATAGATGCCGTCGGTTCCT
>Ga0315274_10000816_pt1 | contig 48471 bp, 42 predicted proteins | sample YL17G02_20_MG_FD_203700 | JGI IMG/M metagenome (GOLD analysis project Ga0315274, IMG submission 203700) | Sediment microbial communities from Yellowstone Lake, YNP, Wyoming, USA - YL17G02_20 | ecosystem: Environmental > Aquatic > Freshwater > Lake > Sediment | place: USA: Wyoming | collected... | reverse complement strand
TTTGCTCGTTCGCTTAAGAATCCACCGCGAAGCCGATAAAAAAGAAAATCTGTCATGATGAGAGCATCCATCAAAGAATATGGACCTTTTGCCTTGACCAACATGCTTGAGAAATCTTGTGATCGACGAACCGAACGGCAAATGGAAAGAATTCAACCTTGTTCTTCTCTCAAGAGCGGAGAACATAAGGAAGCGCAAAATGGATGTATTTTTTTAGCCGTCCAACAGGGGTTTCAAGCGAGATACCTCCTCCGGACGGACATTCTTCCCGAGCTAAAAAAACGAATTGGGAAAATCGTCATCCTCTCGCCGAATGCGGAGGAAGAATATTTCCGTGATGAATTCCATAAAGATCACGTTATCGTCGAGAAGTTCGATACGGAAAAATGCGAAGACTTTCTCTTGAAATCCAGAGGGCAAAGATTTTTCCGTCTCGTCCGAAGCTTCATTTTGAACGGGAAATACGATATCCAAACGGTTAACGACATTTATCGATTATTCGTCAAGGAGTCCAGCGGCATCCAAGGCCGGCGAAAAATCCGGCTTCTCGTGATAGACCTCCTTGTCAAGCGCCTTCGGGCATCCAAAGTCTTGAGACAATTTTTTCTCAGGCTCGAAGGGAAGCTGTTTCAACCCGATATCCACAGAGACCTTTTCAAAAGACACAGACCCGACTTGGTCGTTACGACATCCCTGGGCAATGTCGGCAGAGGATATGACCTCTTTGTTATGCGTGAAGCCAAAAAACACGGCGCCAAAATCGTCCCGGTCATCCTGAGCTGGGACAACACAACCGGGAAAGGCCTGGGAGGAGTGATTCCCGATTATATCATCGCCTGGACAGACATTATGAAGGGCGAGCTCATGATGTATCACGATATTCCCGGCAATCGTATTTTCGTAGGCGGGATCGCTCATTTCGATATTTATTACAAGGAAGAACTTTCCATGTCCAGGGAAAAGGCTTTAGAAAGCCTAGGGTTGGATCCGTCGAAAAAGCTCATCTTCTTCGGGACAAAATCTCCGAATAGCTACCCTTGGAACGCCGACATAGCCAGGATTCTCGCAGACGCCATCGACCAGGGACAATTCCCATTCCCGGCGCAGCTGCTCATCCGCCTTCATCCGCTCTACTATGTCGTCAAGAAGACCAAAACCAGGGAATTCGTTCCTTTCATCAAGGAATTCGAATGGCTTGCGCAAAAATATTCGTTCGTGAAAATCGACCGGCCGCAGATCCTTTCCGATAGACTGACGATGGATATGCCGGAATCGGAGCAGACGAAGTTGAACTCCATTTTGAATCATACGGATGTCCTCGTGAACATGTTTTCAACTCTGAATATCGAAGCCGCGATCCTGGACGTTCCCTTGGTGAACGTCGTCTTCGAAGGAAACGCCGAACGCCGGGAAAATAGCCGACAAAACATTGATATCGATTTTCGCCAGACGCACAACCAAAGAATTGTGCAATCCGGGGCGACACGCCTCTGTCATACACCCCAAGAATTGATAGAAACGGTCCGGGCTTATTTAGTGGATCGCTCCTTGGACCGTAGCGAACGAGCCGCATTAGTCCAACAAGAGGCCGGCCCTTACAAGGGCACGGCAGGCCGGAAGATCGCTGAAATTCTGTCGCATCTAACGAAAAACCCCGATTAAAAAATATCGAATCGATGACATCTCCATTGAGCATAGAGAAAAAAGAAACGGTCAAGCTTGCCGGCTTTCTATCTCTCTCCGCCGTCATTGGGCGCCTTCTGTCCATTCCCAGCGGGATCATCACCGCGAAATATCTCGGACCCGCTGTCTTTGGCGCCTTGGCCGTGGTCAATCTCATCATTCAATACAGCGGAGCCCTTCAATTGGGTTTACTCCAGAGCTTCCAACGTGAAGTTCCCATGGCTTATGGGCGGGGAGATGACGCAGAAGTTACCCTCATCAAGAACACGATCTTCTCCAGCTTCACCGTCCTGAGCCTGTTCTCCATTGTCCTCGTTTGGCTTCTTTATGCCGCCGGAGTGACTTTTAAAGGCGTGCTGGATCTTCCCATAGTCTTCCTCATCACCCTTGTTATCGTCTCCAATAGGATGATGTCTTTCCTGGAGACCTATATCAAGGCCGAAGGAAAATTTATGATCATCGGGAAGTCGGACCTTTTGCTGAAGTTTATAACGCCCGCGCTGAATATCCCCGCAGTGATATTATTTAAATTGAAAGGCGCTCTTCTCGCGAGCTTCCTGACGGAATTAATCGCTATGGGGTATTATGTTCTGAGCCTCAAAAAGATCAGATTTCATTTTGAAATCCGAGTAAAGAAGACCGTTCAGCTCCTGAAGACGGGCGTCATTCTCTTCATCAACGAACTTTCAAAGAGCCTCTTCTGGAATGTGGACGTCATGGTCCTCACGGCCATGACCGCAACAACGACGGTGGGTATCTATAGCATGGCTTTGAACACCTTGGGAACGGCCGACCCCCTTTCCCAAGCGATAAACATGACGATCTACCGGAAGATTCTGGTGGAGGGAGGGAAGTTCGGCCCGGCCATAAAAACACATTTCCGCAAATACGCCGAAAGTCTTTTGGCCGGCTACTTGATGCTGAACAGCGTCATATTGGGATGCGCCATATTGTTTTACATGTTCATCATCCGGACGATTTTAACGAAGTATACCGAAAGCATCCCCCTCATGATCATTCTCAGTTTCGGCTATTTAGTTTATATCTCCCGGACGTTTTTTTCATACTATCTGAATGTTACGAACCAGCTCTTCAAGTGGATGGGCATCGTCCTGGGAGGGCTTGGCCTGAATGCCGTCCTGGATTTCATCGTTTTGAAATTAGGATACGGGCTCCGGGGCGTCGCGGTTTCTTGTTCGTTCAGTTTTTTGTTCATCGCCATTCTCATTTTGGGTATTTCCCTTAATCAGATATACGGAACGGCTAAAAACGCTATCGCGTTATTAGCCAAAATCGTTCTGTCTTCAGCTTTATTGATGGGTGTCCTATCGGCTTGCTCTCGTTGGAATCTTAAGAATTATCCTACCCTGCCCAATGTCGACCAGCAAATCCTCTGGGGAATAGTCGATTTAGCTTCAAAAGGGATTCTCTTTTCCGGTCTAGCCGTTCTATTATTTTCGCTGATTTTTAAGCGCGATCAACCACACAGAGAGCTCAAGCCGGTGATCGGATATATCTGGTCATCTTTTTCGCAAAATATTATGAAATTTGTAAAGAAATCAACAGTGCCCAGAACCCCCGGAGTTCGTCCGGGACCTCAATGAAAAAATTCCCTGCTATTTCTTCCGACACATCGTGAAGCCGGGACCGACGGGATAGGCTCAAGTGAATTTGCCCTGTGCGTCTTCGCTTGAGGCTTCAGGAGAAAAAAACGGATAAGACGAGGAGAATGATGAAAATCCCATCGAATGTCGTAAAAGAGATGGCCCCGCTTCTCGTCGTCGTCGTTTTGTCCGTCCTCGTTCTGCCGATCGCCGGCGTCCAAGTCGGCAACAACACGTCCCGGTGGTTGACGGAAGCGAATTATTTGTCGAAAGCAAAAGGATCCGGTCCCGCTATTCAAGGCAGTTTAACGGTGAGACGGCCCCTTCTCCCATTGATGATTGCGGCTGCATACAAAATCGGAGGCAAGAGTGTCCATTCGGCGGTTGTCCTTGTCCGTATCTTTTTCGCCTTCGAGCTTGTTCTGATCTACCTGATCGGTCGTGTTTTCTACAATGCGGCGGTCGGTCTTCTCTCCTTCGGTCTGGTTTTGACGTCATTCGGCATTAATTCCATCGCGAAGAGCGTCGATACGGACATTGTCCAGCCTTTTTTTATCCTATTGTTCGTGTTGATGTACTTCTTGGCCCTTCGACATGAAAGACGGGTCCTGGCCTTGCTCGCGGGAATCAGCTTGGGTTTGGCCTTCTTGATCAAAGAAACGGCCGTTTTCTGTCTGGGGATTCCTATCGGCATCATCATCTTCGCGCCGAAGCGAAAGAAATGGCCTTATGGGAAGATCTTTCTCTGGTTTTTAGCAACCCTCCTTGTCCCGGTCGTTTTGTGGGTCATATATATGTTCGCTCAAACAGGCTCTCTCAGCGACGTTTTAAAGAGGCTCTATACGGACTGGACCTATAGGATCGGACAAGGAAGCGCGCCCTTGACGAAATGGTTTCATTTGTTTTCGACAGGCCTCAAAAAAGCAGGATTGGGGTATTATCACGGTTTCTTGCAGAAAGTGACCCCCCTGGCGTTCCTTTTGCCGATGAGTTGGATTTTCGTGTTAATCCGGGGAATTCTCAAGAAAAAGAATTCTGACCTTATTCTCGGAATATTCTGTGGATGCGCCTTGCCGATAATCCTTCAGCTCGGGTACGAAGGCGACCGTATCGGCCAGACCACGTCTGTATATATGATATTGTATATCTCGCTGGCCGTCTGCGTCGTCTCCGCAAGCCGATCATTCGGCGGATGGTTCGCGAATCTCGGGGAAGAAAAGAAAAAACTATCGGGACCGTCTCCCTCCCTCTCCCATCCGGCATTTGTCATATCCACCGTATTGATCGCGGTCATAGGAATATTCATGATGGGAAAACAGCTCTTCAGCCGAAACCTTTCCACCTGGACATCATGGACCGCTGAAGGCGATTCTCTAGCCCTGTTCATAAAGAAGCCCTTCGAGATATACGGCCGCTACACGATTTTCCAGGAAGAAGCGGCCCAATGGCTAAAAAAAAACGCGCCGTCGGCCGCTAAAATCATGGCCGACGGATATACGAACGAGGCGTTGGATTTCTTCGATGTCGCCCCTTACAATATCCCCTCGTTTCGACCAGTCCGAGAGATTCGGATCTACCAAGGACTTCCGGTCAATCCTGAAAAAGTCCGTCTCCTATTCTTTTTCACCTATTCCCGCTTCGATAGCGGGATTGAGCGAAACCGGGCCGTTTACAAGGTCCCCGAAGAGGATATTTTGGCCGTCTTAAAAAACGAAAATCCTAAATATCTTGTCTTTTCCAGTCGAAGTCTGTTCTTTAAATACTATTTCGAAAAAGCTTCTTGGGCCCGGTTGGTATTCGATAACGAGCGGGTCGTCATTTTTGAAATCCAAACGGAAAAACTCTCACCCGTTTCTTTTCCCAAGTTGGGGGTCAACGAGGCGATCGACGGCCACGTCGCTTGGCTCGAGAAAAATCAACATGATGAATATCATACTTTATTGAAATTGATCGAATCCCTTGGCTTGACCCTTCAAAATATAAAAGACACTCCCCTGCGCATCCCGAATGGCCAGACATATTAAACTCCTACAGTCTTGAAGCAGGATGTGAATAAGGAATTCAAAAATGTCAACATTTTGCATCATTCCCGCAAGGGGAGGCTCCAAGTCGATTCCCAAAAAAAACATTATTGATTTCTGCGGAAAACCGCTTATTGCCTGGTCAATCGAGCAAGCTCTGGCAAGCAACTCCATTGAAGGAGTTTATGTCTCCACGGATGATCCGGAAATTGGGACTATATCTAAAAAAATCGGAGCCGAAGTGATCTGGAGGCCTCCTGAATTAGCCTCAGACATTTCTTCCTCTGAAGAAGCCCTTCTCCATGCCGTCACGGAGATCGAGAAATCACGGAGGCTCGATGCCGTCGTTTTCCTCCAGGCAACTTCTCCAATCAGAGACAAGGAAGATATCGATAAAGCCATGGAGATGTTCATTTCAGAAAATGCCGATTCCCTATTTTCCTCTGCCCTTCTTGAAAATTTCAACGCGTGGGAAATGATAAATGGGGATTGGAAAAGCCTTACCTATGATTATAAGAATAGAAGAAGAAGACAGGATCGGAAACCCGTTTTTCTTGAAAATGGTTCCATTTACATCTTCAAGCCGAAGATCCTCAAATTAAACAATAACAGGCTCGGCGGAAAAATCGTGTCTTATCAGATGCCCACGTGGAAATCATACGAAATCGACACAATGGAAGATTTGGAACTCTGTGCATTTTATTTTAAGAAACATTTTCTCCCCAATCTTCAACAAAAAGAAGGGCTTAAGAAAATTACCGGAGGTGCGATTGACCTTATCGTTTACGACTTTGACGGCGTCATGACGGACGATAAGGTCCTCGTTTTACAAGACGGCACAGAAGGCGTGATCGTAAACAGGGGAGACGGATGGGGGGTCAATATCATACGGCGTTTAGGTATCCCCCAATTGATTTTGAGCACAGAAACAAATCCTGTCGTCAAAACGCGAGCAAAAAAATTGGGCATAGATGTCGTCGATTCATGCCATCTTAAAAAAACATGTCTTGTCGATTATTGCTTAAAAAGAGGATTTGATGTAAAAAATGTGCTCTATGTTGGAAATGATGTCAATGACTTAGAGGTTATGGGAGTTGTGGGAATCCCGATCGCCCCGGCCGACGCTCATCCGGAAGTTCAAGCGCACTCCAAACTGGTGTTGAAAAAAGGAGGCGGCGAAGGTGTGATAAGGGAATTGGCCGATCTATTGAGCGGCTATAATGAAAAGAAATGAAATAAGGGAAAATCATATGATACAGAAGATCAAAATCGGTGACAGATGGATCGGCGACAGTGAACCGTGTTTTGTGACCGCAGAGATCGGCATCAATCATAACGGTGATATCGAGATTGCGAAGAAGCTGATATCCGCAGCTCATTTGGCGGGGTGCGATGCGGTGAAATTTCAGAAAAGGACCGTCGAAGTCGTCTATAGGGCTGACGAGCTCGCTAGCCCCAGAACGAGCCCTTTCGGAGAGACCAACGGCGACCTGAAAAGAGGACTTGAGTTCGGATTTGATTCATATAAAGCGATAGATGATTATTGCAGACTACATCATATCGTTTGGTTTGCCTCGTGCTGGGATGAAGCCTCCGTTAATTTTATAGAGCAGCTTAGTCCGCCCTGCTATAAGATCGCGTCTGCCTGCCTTACCGACGATCGCCTTTTATTGAAATGTCGGCGAACAAACAAGCCGCTCATTCTTTCAACGGGAATGAGCACCATTGAACAAATCGATCATGCGATCGAGGTCTTGGGCAAAAAAGAACTTATCCTCATGCACTGTACAAGCACATACCCTTCAAAAATCGAAGAGCTGAATTTGAAAGTCCTCTGCACCCTCAAAAAGCGATATGGGATTCCTGTCGGCTATTCAGGCCACGAAGTCGGATTGGCCACATCCGTTGTCGCCGTCGTTCTTGGCGCTTGTATGGTGGAGCGCCACATCACCTTGGACAGGGCGATGTGGGGAAGCGATCAGGCTGCCTCTGTCGAACCTCACGGATTCCAGAGACTGGTCAGAGATATTCATGCGGTCGAAACGGCGCTTGGCGATGGCGTCAAAAAGGTCTATGAAAGCGAAGTGCCAATTATCCAAAAATTAAGGCACATCCAAAAATAAACCATGAGTCTGGAGCTATTTTGTCCGGATTGTCATGGGGCGCTGTTTGTAACGCCCAATGTCCTCCGCTGTAAAAACTGCCTCAAGGATTGGCCTCTCGACGGTGACATTCCCATCCTGACGGATCAATTCGCCTGGTATCCCAAAGAACACATGGACGAGCTGCAGTTTGAAGAATTTTTGCGGGATATCGAGCACAGTGGCTGGGAAAAAGCTCTTCAAAAGGCCATGGCGGGAATGAGGAAACCAAAAACTTTCTGGGCGCTGGCTTTTGACGAAAATCGCCGGGATCTAGCGAATTTCTTGCCGATAAACAAAACTATGACCATTCTGGATTACGGCTGCGGCGTGGGAGGGATCACTTTTAATCTGGCTAAAGCATGCAAGCATTTGTATGCCATAGACCAGAGCTTGTTGCGGGTGAAATTCATTCAGGCCAGGAGCAAATATACCGGCGTTGCCAACGTGACGGCAATCTGCGCCGGCAGTTCCCGGTATTTGCCTTATGATGACTCTGTTTTCGACGCGGTGGTTATGAACGGCGTTTTGGAATGGATGCCGATCACCCAGAAAGGCCGGCCTTATCAAATTCAGTTCCAAGCGCTTAAAGAAATAAACCGCGTTCTTAAAAAGGGGGGATTTATCTACCTCGGCATCGAGAATCGTTTCGGCTACCGCTATTTATGGCAGGCGAAAGGCGATAATCATAACCAGAAGAAACGAAAAATTCCGTATATAACAGCGATGCCGCGTTTTCTGGCCCAAATATATTCTTATCTTACGGTGGGCGGGGCTTACCGCTGTCATCTCTATTCGTATTCCGGTTACCGTAGAATGTTCAACAAGGCCAAATTTGGCCGCTGCGATTTCTATTTTCCTTATCCCAACCACAATCAACTGCATTATGTCGTAGCGCTAGGTAAAAAAAAAGAGGCGGCTCTTGCCATCGAACACATGGTCAATCATTCGGCTTTTCCAGCCAAAGAAAAACGGGCCTTATTATTCTTAGGAAAGACCGGATTGTTGAGATATCTGGCTCAGGACTATACAATAATCGCGACAAAATGAGAATTGCGGAGTGACCGGTCTATGGGTATTGATCTTGTGGTTTCCCTTTTGAGACAAAACGGCTATAAAAAAGTATTGAGTCCGGTTATGGTCCATAACCGAGGGAAAAATGTCCTTTTTTTCCTCCTGGAGGATGGAGAACCGGCCTATTTTGCTAAATTGGCCCGCTGTGCGGAAAACAGCGGATTTATAGAAAAAGAATATTCGAATTTGATGAACCTCCATACATTGGGAGAAGCCAACCCAGTTCTGGGAAAAGCCGTTCCGAGAGTGATTTTGTTTTCCCATGCCGATGGACGAGCGCTTCTTATTACCGATTGGCTATGGGGAAGGAAGAAGTTTGGTTCAGATTTCAGTCCTTCGCTATATGCAAGAGTTTTATCATGGCTTCTGGAGTTGCAGAAACATACGGTCCGACCCTCTTTTCTTGATAAGGAATATTTATTGAAATACGTAAATCGTTACGCTTATCAAATGCCCGACCGTCCGCTTGGCAAGGATACAGGAGCGTTGTTTGATGAACTGATCAGGGAGATTGCCTGGTTGGGGCAAGGCATCTCAAAATCCTGTTATGCGCACAATGATTTATCCATATCAAATATTTTGTTCAACGGCGATAAACTGTTCGTTATCGATTGGGTGGCTGCCGACGAAGAAGGGTTGCCTTTTGTCGATGCTTTTGAATTGGTTCTTTATTTGGTGAACCGGCGACTTGGAAGTTATCCGCGTAGTCTCAAAGAACTCTTCACCGGCAGGATTCGCGAACAAAGCATGCTGAAGATGGCGGCGAAAAAGTATAGCGTTGATTTCGGATTAAACGGGGATGCTTTGCGCTGGCTCATGCGTTTGGCGATATTCAGCAAGATTCACCGTTTTCGCTCTTGTGGTCGGTCCGATCGGAGCGAAGAGTTGAAAGAGAGTTTTTATTTTCTTAAAAGCATTCCTTCGGCACAGATATTACCGGATCGTTGATAGAGCGAGGCTATGATGATGCGGGGTTTGCATTTCATGAATAAATATCTCAATGATTTGATGACCATTTCCTGCCCTGTTTGTTTAGGGACCGATTTTATCTCTTTAGGAAATAAAAGCCGCGGCGGCCTGGCGCTAAATTCGGTAATTTGTCACGATTGTTCTTTAATTTTCCTTAATCCCAAACCATCTGCGGAACATTATGCTCTCCTGTATTCCAGCGGCGATTATCGCAGATTTCTCAATACGGTCAAAGGCAGGAAAGTTCCCGAACAAATAAATAACTATTTGTCCGACGAGAAGTTTCATAAACGCAGGGAATACGGTCGGGCGATAGCTAAGAAATATTTTAAAAACATTTTAAAAAACGGCGATCTGTATTTCGATTTTGGCTGTGATTCCGGCGGGGTTATGGCCGGCGTACGCCAGGAAACCGGCTGCCGTATCATGGGCAATGAGCCATCTTCAGCCTGCGCCGATATTGTGAAGGAAAAATTGGGAATCACAGTTCTCAGCTGCCTTATGGAGGACATTGGAGAACATGACCGCGCTCTGTACCGCGGGAAAGTCAAGCTGGCTTCGCTGGTCCACGTTCTTGAGCATGTCAATGACCCGGTGGCCTGTTTAGATGTCGCTTATAAGATGCTCGCCGATGAAGGTTATTTGTATGTCGAAGGTTTCGACATTATAAAACGCATGGAGCAAAAAAAAGAATCGGTTTCCTGTGTGGCGACTATTGACCATCAATGCTATTTTCATAAAGAAGTATATTTGCATATGCTTCGCAGCTGCGGTTTTGAGCCGTTGGAATTCAACTATAGCGATTCAAACCCTCGCATAATGCAGGTGCTTGCTAGCAAAAATCCGGGGAGATTACGCCGGGAATATGATGTGGCCGCAATCGTTGAAAAAGTCATGCAGCTTAATAAAGAAGGGCGCGGATGCCATTATGGATTGCCCTCATTATTTAAAAATAATTTAGGCCGAATTATTCATAAAAGCAGAAGATTATCGCGCAAAGCCATGAGCATTATGGAACGTCATGTATAAACTGCGAAATTTCAAAAATTATCCCGCCCTGCCGACAGTCGACCAGCAAATATGGTGGGGCATCTTGGACCTGGTTTTGAAAGGAATAGTGTTCGCCGTGGCAACGATCGGGATCTATTCGCTCATGTTCCGGCGCGACCAACCGTACAAAGAGCTCAAACCGGTGATTTCCTATATCCTGAATTCGTTCACGCGCGGATTAAAGATACAAAAAAAGCAGCCGCTGCAGCCATAGGACGGATATAGTAACTTGAATAAATCTTTTTCTTTCATGATCCAACCGCGAGCCAATTTGACATTAAACATTAAACCTCTCCGGCTGACCATAGGAGAAGTCATCGATGACGAATAAAAAACGACACGCATTCGCCGCCATCCTCATCTTTGTTGGCTTGCTGTCGAATATCTTTGTGCTGGAACAATTTTCTCCAGATAGACAGATTACAGACCTGGCTCTCATCGTCAATATCGTCGTCTTTCAGCTGACGCTCATCCTTCTCGGAATCAGCATAATCTCTAAAAAACAGTTAATGTTCATCTCGACTGCATTGATGCTTTCCGCGTTTCTCTTGGTTACCGGTTACAACGGCAAGCTTATCATTAGTAACATTAGTAAGCTCACAGGCCGCGGCTCCGTTTCTCCACCTCTTGCTGGAGGAAAAAATTTCGAGCAGCGACTTCTCGACCAGGTGATCTTCTTCGACATCAAAGGAATCGCGGAACTGGGCCTTGAAACAGGTAAGATCCTGTATGATCTCCACCAGTCCTCTCACACCCTAAAAGTCCGAATCCCGGAGCAGGCTGTCCTCGACACGGCCTTCGGTGTCGATCCGTTGATTGAGGACCTGTATTTAGGCCAGGTTCGCTTCGCGATCACACTCGCCGTCGGCGACAGTGCGCCCCGGACGCTTTTCCGCAAAGACATCGACCTCAAACGCCAGCGCTCGGGCGGCGATGGCGTCTGGAATCCGGTCCACCTAGACCTCTCCGAATTTTCCGGAAGCGACGTCACTCTCTGCTTTATCAAAGATTTCCCCAGGGATTCCGAAAACCAGCCCAAGATCGTCTATGATCTTCTTCCCCTCGATTTCATGCTCTGGAAAAAACCTCAAATCCGCCCAAAAAACCTGGCAGGGAGGCTCAACGTAATCCTGATTTCGCTCGATGCGCTCCGGGTTGATCATCTCCATTTCATGGGCTACAGGAGAGAGACGAGCCCAAACCTGGACAGACTCTCCCGTAAAGGAACATACTTTTCGACCGTGGTCTCCCAAGCCCCCTGGACAACGCCCTCCCATCATTCACTGTTCACGTCGACCTATCCCAGTGTGCACGGAGCTAACCTGCCTATCCAATTCGCGCAATCCCGTCTGAACGAGAAGCTGCCGACGATGGCCAACATCTTGCAAGAACAAGGGTATCTCACCGGTGCTTTCACGGGCAGAGGCTCGATCTCGGCTGAGTTGGGCTTTTACAGGGGATTCGATTTCTACAACGAGACGGAAGTCCCACTCTCACAGAGAAGCGATGCCGAACCTGTATTCAGGAAGGCGGCTAACTGGATCGAGGAGAACCGCGATCGGACGTTTTATCTTTTTCTCCACACTTACGAAATCCATGCCGCCTACATCGACGACTACTTCGTCAGGTTGGAAGACATCGATGAGTCAAACAACATCGCCTCCGATACGGCCCGCTACGACGGAGATATACGCTGGACAGACGCGCAGCTCGGAAATTTCCTGATCAGGCTCAACGAGCTGGGCCTCTCCAACCGCACCCTGATCGTAGTCACGTCCGACCACGGAGAAGACCTGGGAGGCCGCCCGGAATGCGTCTTTTGGCACGGGCATGGCCACAGTCTCTACGACGATCTGCTCCTCGTTCCTCTCCTTTTCGTTCATCCCGGGACCATCCCGGCCGGAGAGGAGATCAGATACCAGGTCCGGCTGATCGACGTCCTGCCCACTGTCCTCGAATACCTCGGCTTCGGGCTCGAGCCGACCTTCCAAGGGAAAAGCCTGAAGGCCATGATCGAGGGCCGGGACAGGGCGGACCTTCCGGCTTACTCGGAGGCCACCACCTACGGCCCCGAAAGAAAGAGCCTTCGCTACGGTGGTTTCAAGCTGATCCACCGCCTCTCCTACGGCCAGCTCTCCGATCCTACGTCTCAGGGCTATCCATTGACGCCGCTGTTCGAGGTCTATGACCTGCGCGCCGATCCAGGAGAGAAAAACAACATCGCCGACCAGCGTCCGGATATCGTCGAAGGCTACTGGAAGATGATGAGGACCATCAATCCCCGGCTCGAAGCCGAGAGCGTCTGGACGCGAACCGGCAATCGGATCGACATCTCAAAGGACAAATCGCGGATGGACGCCCTGCGGAGCCTGGGGTACATCAAATAAGGACCCTGAGTTCTTCGGTCTCCCGTGTCTTCGGTCCACGCCGGCAGGTTGCGGATTGTTGCTCTTCTGTCGCGACCGGGGGTTCTGCCCCTCCTGCCTTGCCAAGAGGAGTGGGGCGAGCGGATGCGCGAGGAGCTCCTCCTGTATGTTCCACACTGCTAGGTCCTCTTCACCATCCCTAAAATGCTCCGGCTCTTCTTTAATTTAATGAAAAAAAAGCTATCCCCTATATCAAACTAGAGAGGGAGGTTTTATTTAGGAAGGAAGATATTGATAAATTTCCTGAACGCGACGGGCCAGCTATTCAAATGGCTCGGGATCGTCCTCGGCGGGCTCGGACTTAACGCCGTTCTGGACATTCTGGCGATCAAACTCGGGTATGGACTTCCGGGCGTGGCCGTATCGTGCGCTGTCAGCTTTTTATTTAGTTCCGTCTTCATCCTCGGCCTGTCTCTCAAACAGATCTATGGAACGGTTAGAAGCGCCTATGCTCTCATATTTAAGACGGTCCTCTCCTCCGCCCTAGTAATGGGGATCATTCTGGCTTGCTGCCGATGGAGTCTCAAAAATTATCCTGCCCTGCCCATGGTCGACCAGCAAATCCTCTGGGGGATTTTGGACCTGGTTTTGAAAGGAATTGTGTTCGTCGTGGCGACGATCCGCATCTATTCGCTGATGTTCCGGCGCGACCAGCCCTACAAAGAGCTCAAACCGGTGATTTCCTATATCCTGAATTCGTTCACGCGCGGATTAAATTTACAGAAACGGATAGTATTATGATAAGGTTCCTTCGGCTTATCAGCGGAATCAAGATAATTTAGCCGGAAATATTCTTTTCTTTCCTCTTGAAAATATATAGAATTAAACGTCAAGAATAATCATTCCAGCGCGGCAACTTATCGGTTTTACAAAACAATCTTTAAATTAGGTGGTGAAGAAAAATGCTGAATAATAAAAACATATTGATCACGGGAGGCACGGGATCATTCGGAAAAAAATTCGTCCAAATCGTACTTAATCACTATCAACCAAAGAAACTAATAATTTTCAGCCGGGATGAACTGAAGCAGTTCGAAATGTCCCAAAAATGGAGCATAAAAAAATATCCGTGCCTTCGATATTTCCTTGGCGATATCAGGGACGGGGAAAGGCTCAATCGGGCTTTCAACGACGTGGATTTCGTTATCCACGCCGCGGCGCTGAAACAGGTCCCTGCCGCAGAATACAATCCAACGGAGTTTATTAAAACGAACATATTGGGCGCTATGAATATCATTGAAGCCGCCATAAACAATAATGTTAAGAAGGTCATCGTGTTATCCACTGATAAGGCCTGTAATCCCATCAATTTATACGGGGCGACGAAACTTTGTTCGGATAAGCTGTTTACCGCAGCTAACGTGTACAGCGGACTCCATCCCACATTATTTGCGGTCGTTCGTTACGGCAATGTCATGGGCAGCCGCGGATCAGTCATTCCTTTTTTCAAAGAACGGGCTAAGACCGGAGAACTTCCGATCACGGACTCTCGAATGACACGTTTTTGGATCACTCTGGATCAGAGCGTTCACTTTGTTCTCAAGTCCTTGGAACTTGCGAAAGGAGCTGAAATCTTTGTGCCGAAAATCCCTTCCATGAAGATCACGGATTTGGCCAAGGCGATCGCACCTGAATGCACGCAAAAAATCGTCGGCATTCGGCCCGGCGAAAAAATTCACGAGACACTCATCGGAGAGGATGAAGGACGCAATACGCTGGAGTATAAAGAGTGCTTCGTCATAAGGCAGCACATTTCAGATATATCCATAAACGGCGGCGGCAACGTATGTCCCGAAGGATTTCATTACACCTCGGATAGTAATCCCCAATATATCAGCGTCGAAGAGCTCCGGAAGATCATAAATCAGATTTCCGATGACTATAGCATCGAGGCGAGCCGCTGGTCCATGGAAGACATCCCGCAATAGCTGTGTAATATTACGATCCGTAAAACATTATGAAAAGGCTTTTAATTACAGGTGTTAGTGGTTTACTGGGGAATAATCTCGCTTATTATTTCCGGAACAAATACGAAATTCTGGGCATTTACAATTCTCATCCTGTCACCATGAGAGGCATATGCACGAACAAATGTGATATTTCAGACTTGAATGCCGTTTCGAAAACGATATTGGGATTCAATCCTTCGGTCATAATTCACTGCGCTTCCCTTAAAGACATCGACGAATGCGAAGCCGATAAAGAAATGACCGCGAAAATAAATATTTTATCCACGAAATACATCGTTGACTGCGTTCTGGACAAAGACATCAAGGTCGTTTATATTTCGACGGACGCCGTGCACGACGGCGTCAGGGGGGATTTTTCGGAAGACGATCAAATCCGTCCGCAAAACTATTATAGTTCGTCAAAATATGAAGGAGAGTTGGAGATCGCAAGGATAAAAAACTCCCTTATTTTCAGAACAAATTTCTTTGGATGGAATATTATCGATAAAAAGAGCCTCGGAGAATGGATATTAAGCGAACTATTCGCCAAGCGTCCGATAAATTGCTTCACAGACGCGCATTTTTCTTCCATTTACACTCTGGATTTCGCTAAAGCTATTGATATCGCGATCCGGAACAATTTGAGCGGAGTCTATAATTGTGGCAGCCGTATTTCATGTTCTAAATTTGAATTCGCCAATAAAATCGCGGATTGCTTCGGATTGGACAAGTCCCTGATCAAACCGATCTCCATTGACAATTCAAATTTCAAGACGAAGAGAGGGAAGAATCTTACTTTAAACATGAACAAGCTTCAAAAGGCGCTTGATTATAAGCTGCCGGGGATAGATCAATCGATCGAGGCATTCTATGAAGATTATCGCTGCGGTCTTCCGGTAGAGATCAAGCAGGCTCAACTTAGGACCTTCGGGAAATCTGATTTTATCCCCTATGGAAGGCATTGGATAGATGAAAATGACATACATAAAGTCGTCGGGGTATTGAGATCGCGCTATATCACTCAAGGTCCGAACATTTCTGAGTTCGAACGAGAATTGGCGGAACAATGCAGCGCTAAATACGCCATAGCCACGAACTCAGCCACGTCCGCCCTCCATACGGCCTGCCTAGCGGCAGGCATAAAAAATGGCGACGAAGTGATCACTTCTCCCATCACTTTCGTCGCCTCGGCCAATTGTGCCGTCTATTGCGGCGCAAGACCTGTATTTGCCGATATCGACAACAGGACATACAACATTTCTCCGGAAGAGATTGAAAAAAAGATAACGCCAAAAACACGTGCCATCATCCCCGTCCACTTTGCCGGTCAGAGTTGTGATTCAGACAGCATTCAGGAAGTCGTACGTTCAGCGGAAAAGAAATTCGGAGAGAAAATATTTATCATTGAAGATGCCAGCCATGCTCTTGGCTCTTTATACAAAGGCAACAGAGTGGGATCTTGCGCGTATTCGGATATGACCGTTATGAGTTTTCATCCAGTCAAGCATATCACCACAGGTGAAGGGGGTGTTGTTTTTACGACGGATCCTTCCTTGAATAAAAGAATCCGCCTGTATCGTTCTCATGGAATTACCAGCGAACCGGAAGAATTCTTGAACGAGGATATCGCTTTCCAGAAATGCGAATCCAAGAAGCCCAATCCCTGGTATTACGAACAGGTCGCTCTCGGTCACAATTATCGTATTACGGATATTCAATGCGCACTGGGATTCTCGCAATTAAAGAGACTCGAAGCTTTCAGAAAACGCCGGCGGGAAATTGTGAACACTTACAACAGAGCATTCAGCCACATCGACCATATCCAAACGCCCTTTGAATCTGCGAACTGTGACAGCAATTTCCATCTTTATGTCCTCCTCTTTGATTTTGAGAAGATCGGCCTGGACCGGGCAAGTTTTATGACCGAACTCAAGAGTAAGAACATTCAAACACAGGTGCATTATATTCCGGTCCATTTACAATCTTTTTACAGAACGCATTTTGGCACAAATTGGGGTGATTGCCCTAACGCCGAGAAATATTATTCGAAATGCCTTTCAATCCCGCTTCATCCGAGTATGACGGATCAGGATATCGAGCGAGTCATCGTTGAAATAACGAATTTAGTAAAAGGTAAACAATGAATATCCCAAAAAGTCTGGAGATGCAGAAGCGAGCGCAGAGACTCATCCCCGGCATGACCCAGCTCCTGTCAAAAAGACCGGATATGTTTGCCCCCGGCATATGGCCGGGTTATTTCAGTCGAGCAAAGGGTGTTCAAGTCTGGGATCTGGATGGCAATTGTTATGTCGACATGAGCATCTCCGGAATCGGAGCCAATGTGTTGGGATATGGCGATCCCGACGTCGATAAAGCCGTGCTCTCGGCAATCGATGCCGGCATCAGCAGTTCCCTCAATTGCCCCGAAGAGGTTGAACTCGCCGAACTGTTATGCGATCTTCATCCCTGGGCTGACATGGTCCGCTATGCCAGGAGCGGAGGGGAATCCATGGCCATTGCTGTCCGCATTGCCCGGGCGCACACGGATAAAGACATTGTCGCCTTTTGCGGCTACCATGGATGGCATGACTGGTATCTATCGACAAATTTGGGCACGGAAAACGCTTTAGGTGAACATCTCTTGCCGGGTCTGAATCCCAGAGGCGTACCAAGGGGCCTGACAGGAACCTCCTTTCCCTTTCGATATAATCATATCGAAGAGCTGCAAGCCATCGTTCAAGAGCATCGTCACCAACTAGCTGCCATTATCATGGAACCCATTCGTAGTGAACAACCGCAGGCGGGATTTTTTGAGGCCATCAGGGCCTTGGCGGATGAAACAGGGGCCGTCCTTATCATTGATGAGATATCTTCGGGATTCAGGCTGAATAGCGGCGGTGCCCACCTCTTATTCAATGTCCTTCCAGATATCGCCGTTTTTTCTAAAGCTCTTGGCAATGGATACCCCATTGCGGCCATTATTGGAAAAAGGGAGATCATGGAAGCCGCGCAAAACACCTTCATCAGCAGCACCATGTGGACGGAGCGCGTCGGCCCAACAGCCGCAATAGCTACCATTAAAAAACATAGACGGTATGATGTCGGCATGCACCTGGTATCCATAGGAAAGAAGATCCAAGAAGGATGGGCCCGTCTTGCCCAAAAAAACGGATTGGAGATCAGTATTGGCGGCATACCTCCTTTGAGTCATTTTGCTTTCGCTTATGATAACGCTCCCGCTATAAAAGCTTTATTCGTCCAGCTCATGCTCGAAAAGGGATTTTTGGCCTCCACCCTCTTCTATTCCATGTACGCCCATCAAGAAGAACACGTCGACAAGTATCTTCAAGCCGTGGACAGCGTATTTTTGGAGATATCTAAGGCCATCCGAACAGATTCGGTCGAGAAGCAGATGAAAGGGAAGCCTGCCAGCGTAGGTTTTAAAAGGCTGACCTAAACTGTTTTTTAAGCCAATGACCGGGCCTGAACCTAATTTGGTACTCGGAACCGCCCAACTGGGCATGATCTATGGCATTGCTAATAAAACCGGGCAGCCTGATCAAAAAACGGCCACCGAAATTATCGCCATAGCATGGGAAGAAGGCCTTCGAGAATTCGATACAGCTCAGAGTTATGGGGTCAGCGAAAATATACTTGGGAAAGCCCTTTTTGAAATCGGAGCCTCATCAACGGCAAGGATTATTTCAAAATTCGATCCTCAGCTGGATCATCTGAATGCCTCGATCTTATCGGATTCCATGGATCGGTCACTTGAGCGGATCGGGATCCCGAGCCTTTACGGAATGATGCTTCACAGGGAAGAAATGATTTCTTTATGGAATAAAGGACTATCCGTAATTCTCAATGATCTCGTTGGGTCAGGCAGAGTTGCGCATATCGGGGTTGCTGTCTATTCTCCAGAATATGCCATCCAAGCATTAATGATGGACGGAATTGATATGGTCCAGATCCCCGCCAATCTTCTCGACCGAAGATTTGAAAATGCAGGTGTGTATGAGTTGGCCGAAAGAATGGGAAAAAAGCTCTTCATTCGCAGCATATTTCTTCAGGGTTTGCTTCTCATGCGAAAGGAAGATATTCCTGGAAAAATGAGTTTTGCCAAGCCCGTTGTGGAAAAGATCGACAAATTGAGCCGAGATTTCGGCCTTTCCCGGCAGGAAATGGCCATGGGCTATATAAAAACTCAGATGCCCAAAGCTCATATAATGTTCGGTGCGGAAACAGCAGCTCAGACTAGGGAAAACATCAAAGTCTGGCAAAAAGAATTTCCCGAATTATTTTGTAGAAAAATACGCGCGGCTTTTATAGATGAGAGCGAACAACTTCTCAATCCGGCCCGATGGCCGATTTAGGGAAATATTTTCTGAAAAATGACACATTCTTAGGAGTGACATGAAGATAGCTGCGATTATTCAAGCAAGAATGGGTTCGAGCCGTCTTAAAGGAAAAGTGCTTATTCCTCTGGCTACCAAACCCGTGATACAGCATGTTATCGAACGCGCGCGACTAATCCCTGGAATTACCGATGTCATTGTGGCAACGACCCTCTCTCCATCTGATGATCCACTGGTTGCGTTTTGTAATTCCATCGGTGTGTCCGTTTTTCGGGGAAGCGAAGAAGATGTCTTGGATCGATATTATCAGGCCGCGCTTTTCCATAAGGCTGATACGATCGTCAGAATAACCAGCGATTGTCCGCTTCTAGATCCCATCGAAAGCGGCAAGGTCATCAAAAAGTTCCTCGAAACCGGCGCCGATTATGTTTCAAACATCAATCCTCCTATGTTGCCAGATGGTTTTGACACAGAGGTTTTCAGCTCGAATACCCTAAAAAAAGCCTGGGAAAACGCGCAAAAAAAATCGGATCGGGAACATGTGACATTGTATATCCATTCAAACCCTGAGATATTCAAGCTCGACTCGGTTAAATATGACATCGATTTGAGTGCATATCGATTAACCTTGGATGAAGAAGCCGATTATGCTCTATTGAAAGAAATTTTTCTTATTCTCGATCAACAAAAACGATTTGGATATTTAGAGGAGGTGCTATCGATTATAGAAAGCCATCCCAAATTGAAGGAATTAAACAGGCATATTATGAGAAATGAAGGCCTGGCCCTTTCTCTTTCGCAAGATGAATGAATTTTATTTTTAATATCCCCCAAAGAAGGTTTTAAATTGAAAATTGGGCTTAAATTGTATTCGACCGACTCTGCGCTCATTCCTGAAGCTCTTGAGCTAAAAGCACGGAATTTATTTGACTTCGTCGAGCTCTACGCAATCCCCGAATCCTTTGAAAGCTCCATCGAACAGTGGAAGAATTGCGATATTCCCTTCATCATTCATGCACCTCACTCGTATCACGGCATAAACCTAGCCCGCGCTGATATGCGGGAAGCCAATAAAAAGGCATTCCGAGAAGTACAACGATTTGCCGATATCCTAAGAACCCAAATAATTATCGTCCACGGCGGGAATAACGGGAGCATCGAAGAGACCATCCATCAACTTAGACTGTTGAACGAAAAGAGAGTCGTGCTTGAAAATAAGCCAAACGTTGGCCTTTTAAATGAAATATGCATCGGATGGTCGCCCATCGAATTCCGACAAGCTCTACATGAAGGTGTCATATGCGGCATGGCTCTTGATTTTGGTCATGCTATATGCGCTGCGGTCTCCCGAGGCGTCAATCCTATGGAGTTCATCTCGGAATTCATGGTGTTCAAGCCAAAGATCTATCACTTGTCAGACGGGGATATTTCTTCGCCGAAAGACTTCCATCTGAATTTCGGAAAAGGCAATTTCAATCTCGCCGAATGTGTTTCCGTCCTGCCTCCAGATGAATACTTAACGATTGAAACGCCCAGAAGGCCTTCCACGGGTCTATGGGATTTCGTGGAAGATGTTGTTTTTTTGAGAAAGCTACTTGCCCTTTGAACAAATCATTAAATAACATCCATAACCATGGCTAAACCATCCTTGAAAATCAAAATTTCTTTTAAGCTGAGAAATACGACCATCTCGGATAAACAGGATCTCTTCTTATGGAGAAACCACCCAGACATTAGAAGAAACTCGCTAAATATGAGCAAATTATCTTGGGAAGAGCATAATCGATGGTTTGATGAGAAAATAAAGGACATCAACACCAAGAGTTACATCGCCTATTGTGATATAGATAAAATAGGAACAATAAGATTTGAAATTAAGAAAGACCATATCAGAACCAGTGTCATGTTGAATCCGGCTTTTATCGGGAAAGGATTCGGCTCAAAACTCATCAGGCGCGGAATAGACAAATATATCAGAGAAACAAAACCTGATAGACCGATCATCGCCGAGATAAAAAAAAGCAATGTGGCATCCATGAAAGCATTTGAAAAATCCGGATTTATTGAAAGCCATATCGTTTATGTATTTAAAACATAAATTTTCGGGCAGAGATTAAAACCATGAAAATTGCGAATAAGATCATTGGCACAGGAAATCCACCTTTTATCATCGCCGAGATGTCTGGCAACCATAACCAGTCGCTGAAACGGGCGCTGGAGATCGTCGAAGCCGCAGCCAAGTCGAACGCACATGCTCTTAAAATCCAGACATATACGCCCGACACCATGACGATCAATTTAGATGAGCGGGAGTTTCATATCGGCGACCCCATGAGCCTGTGGGCGGGCACTTCGCTCTACAAGCTATATGGAGAGGCCTACACGCCGTGGGAGTGGCACAAGCCAATTTTCGATCGGGCGCGTGAACTGGGTATGATCCCGTTCAGCACGCCTTTCGATGACACGGCGGTGGATTTTCTCAAAAGCTTGGATGTGCCTTGCTACAAGATCGCCTCTTTTGAAAACACTGACCTGCCGCTGATTCGCCGCGTGGCTGCCACCGGAAAGCCGATGCTCATCTCCACCGGCATGGCCACCGTGGCCGAGCTCGACGAAACCGTTCGCGCCGCACGCGAGGCAGGCTGCAAAGACTTGATCCTTCTCAAATGCACTAGCACCTACCCGGCCACCCCTGAGGACACCAACATTCTGACCATCCCGCATATGCGCGGGCTGTTCGGCTGCGAAGTGGGCTTGTCCGACCATACCATGGGATTGGGCGTAGCGGTCGCCGGAGTGGCGTTGGGTGCCTCCGTCATCGAAAAGCATTTCACCCTCAACCGCGCCGATGGCGGCGTGGACAGCGCCTTCTCCCTGGAACCCGCTGAGATGGCGCAGCTGGTGGTGGAAACCAAACGCGCCTGGCAGGCGCTGGGGCAGGTGAATTACGGCCCCACTGAGGCGGAGAAAAAATCCATCCAATTCCGCCGCTCGCTGTATGTGGTGAAAGACCTTAAGGCAGGCGATATACTGACACGTGAAAATGTAAAGGCGATCCGTCCGGGGCTTGGGCTGCCGACGAAGTATCTGGACTTGGTGCTGGGCAAAACTGTGAAGCAGGATGTAAAGCGCGGTACGGCATTGGAGTGGAGGTTGATTTGATGATGATTGGAACAGTAACGGTCGCCCTCGCTACAGTCGCAGCTGACGCTGTGTCAGAACGTAGTTCCGTAACCAAATAGCTGAAATTGATGACCATCGCGTATTGATGTATCCGAGATTAAAGGATGCGGAACAAAAATAAGTGATAAAAGGAGAACTTATTCTTATGTCTAAAAATATTGTGCTCTTAGGCCATGGAGCTGGAATAAAATTTACCATAGAATCTTTGCTAAATAATCCAAAGCTAGGCTATTCAGTGAAAGCAGTAGTTACCCATCCTTATCCAGATCATGAATCAGATCTAGCAATGATAAAAAAAAGAGCGGAATTATATGGTAAGTACGCTTACAATGTTTTTAATGTAGAAGAAGACTATGGCATTGCGTTAAAAGAAACACCGAATGTAAATGATGAAGAAGTGGTGGAGATGATACGAAATTATCAACCCGCCTATGTAATCAGCATTGGTTGTAGGAATATTTTAAAAAGGCCTTTTTTAACCACCTTTAAAAACCGAGTTTTAAATATTCATACTACCCCATTACCAAGATACAGAGGTGCAGCCAATGATTCTTGGATGATATTAAACGGTGAGTGGGGGTCTCAACAATATGGATGTATTCACTTCGTTGATGAAGGTATAGATACAGGTGGAATCATTGCAAAGAGCTATTACAAAATCCCAGAGATGTGTTACCCTATAGACCTTTTCAAGATCCGCGTTGATACCTTTAACGATTTGTTAATAAAAGGTTTAGAAAATCTTGAAAAACCAGGGTTTACTCCTGAAGTTCAAGACATTAATTTATCAACTACTTTTCCAAGATTGTTTACACCAAAAAACGGAAAACTCAATTTTAATGATTTTACGAGTACCGAACTTATTAGGTTTATCTACGCTTTTGGTTATCCTTTTGAGGGTGCCCATTGCTATTTAGATGATATTAAAATTAATATTCTTTCAGCGCGCTGTTTCAGCGACCAGTCTTTTCATTCACTTGCCAACGGATTAATCTTTGGGAAAAATGAATTAGGTGAATACAAGGTGGCCGTGAATGGTGGATATATGCTCATAAAAACCATTGAGATAAATGGTGAGGAAATAGCACAGAACAAAGTTTTTAGATTAGGGAGGTTTTTGAAATAGTGAAAGCAAGGTTATAAATTCTTATAGGAAATGTTTAAATTTACAAGATGGGCATTTTCGCCCCTTTCAGTCTGGAATCGTATATAGGAAAACGTCATACTGACTCAGTGTAGCTGCAAGCGGTGACAGATATAGAGCAATTCGTGCATATGAAAAGGTGGGGTTTGTTGTAAGCCGATACAGACTTCATTCAACATATATTTTCTAGCGCTATGACAATGATTTTCAAAATAAGTGATGTGCTGGATTTTTACTTTGGCACGATCGATTGCAGCATAGAATTCTGATAAACTGAAATGAGCTTTCATTTGTTCTCAAAACTTTTTAAGCGCCGCGGTCGCCATCGCCTCAGACGCATCATGCACGGTTATCGATTCCTGAGAGATTCAAAATCGCTGAGTCGAATCGCCGATAATAATCGCGCTCTTACGACACAGCCGTTGAATATAAAGGAGAAATGCTTCTCAAAGCACATATTTGGAGAAGGCCGAGAGAGCGCTGAGGTTGTGTGCCGGCAGTATCTCTTGACTCGCGTAGCAGGCCTAAAAATGAATCGGGCCTTGCTTTATTCTTTGGGTAAGCCAAGCTCACCGGTAGTTTATTATCTCCCGCCGGAATGGCGGAGGATCATTCGCACTCAGGGATTTAAAGTGGCCTCGGTACGCACGGCGTTGCGGTGGAATGCCTTTGCCGGAATGATGCTGGCGTATGGAGCTTTGAAAATCGTCAAGATTTTTCTTAACGGAATTCTAGTGTCCCGAAATCGATCAAAGCAACAATTAGGGAGTTATGTCTATTTTGACGGCCTCACGACCGGGATTCTTCCTCAGCCCGGCCGAGATGGCCGCAGCCATGACATCATCACCTGGTATATGCAATGGGCCGGCCGAGGGACTGATATCGATACGCTCTGCCATGGGGTCGTCGGCGCCAAACCCAGGGCTGTGAACGGGACACCGGTCGTTGCGATTCCAGCGCCCCTGCGGTCATTGACGCGGTTCGGATCATTAGCTAGCTTCCTAGCTTGGGGCATAGGGGCAGGCCTGATCGCGACATGGGATTTTCTGCGTGGCCGTTGGTGGCATGCAATATTACTCAACCAGGCAGCGCTCGCGGCGCAGGTGCGCATGCAAAATCCCGAACGATTGGCGAAGGATTACCTGTTTCACAATTCCGGTTGGATTTACCGTCCGCTGTGGACCTATGAGGCGGAGAAACGAGGCGCGCGGATTATCTTCTACTTCTATTCGACCAATTGCGAGTCCTTCAAGCGACCGGAGGGCTATCCCCCGCTCCCCTTCGGTTGGCAGGCGATGAACTGGCCTCTCTATCTAGTGTGGGATGAGTATCAAGCCGATTTTGTGCGACGCGCGGTTGGAGAAACAGCCAACATTAGTGTCGTCGGACCGATCTGGTTTCACTGTAGCGCGATGGAGATGCCGGCCATTAGCGGGAGAGGCGTTGCCGTATTCGATATAACACCCACTCGTTCCTCGCTTTATCAGACTTTGGGCATGGACTTCGAGTTTTATGTTCCTCAGATCTGCATCACGTTCCTTCGCGATATCCAGTCAGCCGCCAAGGATTCCGGATATTTAATGCTGTGGAAGCGCAAACGCAAATTAAAGAAAGAATCATCGTTCGCTCATCCTTCGTACCTCTCCTCTGCAGAGCGTTTATCAGAGTCCGAAAATGTTATCGCTGTTGATCCGGGTATTTCCGCTTATCGGGTCATTGAAGCGAGTACGCTTGTGATCTCCATGCCGTTTACATCGACCGCTTTAATCGCCCGCGAACTCGGCAAGCCCTCATGTTTTTACGATCCGACCGGTCTGGTTCAGAAGGACGATCGGGCCGCGCACGGCATCGAAATCATCAGCGGCGTCGAAGAACTTACTCGTTGGTTAAAGGGTCTTCCGGTTAAACCGCGCATTTCGGAAGCCATTGATACTTAAATTCATTTATGATGCATATTGAAAAACATTTTAAAGATCCGTGAACTTGCTGCGGTAATATGATCACAATTATTTACCTGATAGGTATATGACCAGCAAAGAAAGGCAGATCAAAAACAGCTTCATTTATCTTCTGCCCGTCATCGTCGGCAATCTTATCCCCATCTTGACGCTGCCCATATTCACCAGAATATTGACAAAAGAGGATTACGGTGTCTATGCCCTTTCCCAAGTCTATGCCATTTTTGTAAATGGGGTTGCGAATTTCGGCTTGACGATAGGATATGAGAGAAATTTTTTTGAGCAGAAGGAAACGAAAAAAGTATCCGGGTTGTTATATTCAACCTTGTTGTTTGTCAGCATCGCCTTTTTGATTTTCGGAGCCCTGACCTACGTATTCAAATATCAGCTTTCCCGGTTGATCATTGGTTCTCCGGATCATGCCAATTTATTGTTCTGGTCTTATTGTTCGACCGGGATCATGGGATTAAAGAATTATTATCTGACCTATTTCAAAAATAATGAAAACGCAAAGGCTTTTGTCTGGTACACTATTGATGAGAGCCTGTTAGGAGTTTTATTATCTCTATTCATGGTCGCTTACTTGCGAATTGGAGTTATTGGACTCGTTTGGGGTCAACTTCTGGCGAGCTTCGTCATTTTTTCCGTTCTTTCATGCAGATTTTTCAATTCTCTTCCAGTTTCTTTCAATCAAAAAGCCCTGAAAGATTCATTAAAACTAAGTCTCCCTCTTACACCAAGAATTTTTTTCGGAGTCATAGGCAACCAGTTCGATAAATATATGATAGGACTTTTAAATACAGTAGGGGGCGTTGGCATTTACAGCATCGGTCAGAAAATATCCAATGTCGTATTCACTTATATGACGGCCATCCAAAATGTTTTTTCCCCGCAGGTCTATAAGCGTATGTTTGAACGGGGAGAAGAAGGCGGGGAGTCGGTAGGGCGTTACCTCACTCCGTTTCTATATGTTTCGATTTCAATCGGCCTTATGATTTCCCTTTTTTCAGAGGAAATTATAAGTATCCTGACTCCGAAATCTTACCACGGCGCCATTGAAATTGTTACGATTTTGTCTATGTTGTATGGATCATATTTCTTCGGAAAACAACCGCAGCTTATCTATGCAAAAAAAACCTATATAACTTCCATTCTAACTGTAGTGAGCATCGGATTAAATATATTGATAAATATACCGTTTATCTATAAATGGGGGGCGATAGGCGCTGCCTGGGGAACGCTTCTGGCAGGTTTAATTTCTGGGACCGTTTCTTTTATTGTTTCTCAGCGTTATTATAAAATTGGGTGGGAGTATGGAAAGATAGGTTCCATTTTTTTAATATTTTTCGGTTCTGCAGTAACCACGATCCTGCTGAGAAAATATGGTATCTCTTATGGGATGAGAATTATCGCTAAACTAATTTCAGTGATTGGCTATTTGTATGTCGGCATAAAGTTAAATATACTGACCAAACAGAATTATCTTTTTTTAAAAAATATGATCATTCCCGCAAGGGATGGCCTCAGAGACTCCGATTAATTTTTAAGGAGCACTTTTGTATATGAAACTTTTTAAGAGCTTATTCCCTGCCAAAAGGCTTGAAGTCCCGGTAGGTGTTCTGCCAAGACGTCTGTCTCTACTTGATATCGGCGCACGGGGGGTACAGTGGCCTTGGGATCAAGTGAATCGAGAGCTGCTGTCGGTGGTGCTGGTGGAGCCGGATCCTATCGAAGCAGAAAGGCTCCAGAAGGAACTCAGTACTAATGAAGGCGTTGTGCTCCCATTTGCACTCTGGCGTGACGAGAGAACCTTAACCCTGAACTTGAATCGTTCTCTAGGGACATCCTCCATATATCTTCCAAACAGGCAGTTTCTTGATCAGTTTCCAGAGGCGGAACGTTTCGATGTCCTTGAGAAACTTGAGATGCCAGCAAAGACGATCGACGGCCTATCATCATCGGGTCAGATGCCAAAAGTCGATTTTGCAAAGATCGATGTCCAAGGGGCAGAACTGGCCATTCTTGAGGGCGGGCGTAATCATCTCGCGGCTAAGCTGGTCGGCTTGGAAGTAGAGGTGGAGTTTGCAGAACTTTACTCCGGACAACCGCTCTTTGGTGAAGTCGTGACTTTTGTACGTGAGCAGCTCGGATTGGAGCTGTGGGATCTGCGCAAGAGTTACTGGAAATATGAGAAAGGCAGGCACACCCCTTGTCCCATAAAAGGCCGCTTGATTTTTGGAGATGCACTGTTTCTAAGGCCACTTTCAGGCTTAGAGGAGTGGATCGAGCCGATGTCGCCTGATGCCGCAAAAGAGAAAGTAACAATGCTTGTGGTCACAGCACTGGCTTATGGGTATGTTGACTATGCTACTGCGCTTTTAGCTGCGTCATCGCTTGACCGATACTTCGATGTACCTATCAGACAGGGGTTACAGTATACAGTGAATTCGCTTGGCAGCGGGTTTCGCCCTTTTAGACATGGCAGCAGCGTCTTGTTTGTAATATTGGATGCATTCGCAAGAGCTTTGCAGCCAACCCATGCGGGGTGGGCATGCAGCGGCCGTGGACTCGGATCGCGCAGGCGAGGCCCTTTCTGGTTCTGAAAAAGAATTTTATTTCCGGCAAAGTCACGGTAAAACACGGATAGAAAGCGTATTGAGAGCGATGCTAAAGCAATTTGTAAAGCATATGATTACCCGAGCAGCACTCGGGCTATCAAAGACATCTGTTGGCCTATATGCCTACCAGCAGATCATCGATACTTCAATGAAGCGGAAAAGGGTGGTGAACTATCGCTCTCATCGAATGGTTTTTGCAGTACCGAACTGGCTGAATCAATATCGAATTGATACCTTTGCCATCAAAGAACCAGAGACATTGGAGTGGGTTGATTCGGTTCCCGAGGGCGCGGTATTGTGGGATGTGGGCGCAAACATCGGGCTCTATGCCATTTACGCTGCAAAGGCGCGAAATTGCCGGGTCTATGCTTTTGAACCCTCGGTCTTCAATCTTGAACTGCTGGCGAGAAATATTTTTCTTAATAACCTTCAGAATCGAATCACCATAATTCCTGTTGCCCTAAGTGATCAATTAGGGCTGAATTCATTTAAGATGACGACCACCGCATGGGGGGGGGCATTATCAACCTTTGGTCAGGATTTCGATCAGAACGGCGCCCTTCTAAAAGATATTTTTGAATATCAAACCCTGGGCATGTCGATAACCGATGTTGTTAGTTTGTTGCACATTCCGCAACCTGATTATATTAAGATCGATGTGGACGGAATAGAGCACCTTATCCTCCGTGGTGGAGGTAATGTGCTGGCCAAGGTCAATGGCGTTTTGATTGAGATCAATGACAAATTCCTGGAGCAAGCCGAGGAGTCGGTCCGGCTTTTGGAGAACGCAGGATTGTCCCTGCACAGGAAATGTGATCTTGGCGTGCCGAACCAATTCAATCAGTGGTGGCTGCGTGCGGTCGCACGCATGGGGGGAACAACTCAATCTTTAAGGAAATAAGTATAATGAATAAGTATATCGAATCGTTGTTTGGTCTTGAAGGAAAAGTAGCGCTGCTCACCGGAGCGGGGGGCTTTCTTGTCGGCGAACTGTCGCGCGCGGCTGGCCGGGCCGATATGAAGGTCGTCTGTTGTGATGTTCGCCTGGAAGACGCCCAGCGCACCGCTCATGAGGTGGGCACGGCCGGTGGTACCGCCATCGCCTGCCCGCTTGATGTCCGGGAACCTATGGCTTTTAAAGCCGCACTAGAAGCAACCCTCAAGGCCTTCGGGCGGCTGGATTGTGTTTTAAACGGTGCAGGGATCAACGCGCCGACGCCCTTTTTCGAGATTTCTGTCGAGGAATGGAACAACATCCTCGCTGTCCAGTTGACCGGCACGATGTTGAGCTGTCAGATACTGGGGAAACACCTAGTGGAACAGGGGAAAGGCTCGATCGTCAATATCAGTTCCGCCTCCTCGGGGCCGCCGCTTTCTAAAGCCTTCACCTATTCGGTCGCCAAAGCGGGGGTCAAGAACTTGACCCAGAACCTTGCCCGTGAATGGGGAACCAAAGGCGTCAGGGTGAACGCCTTGCGCCCTGGATTTTTTCCCACTGAATGGTCGATGAAGAACTTTATCACCCCCGAGCGGGAGGCGGCCATCTTAGGCCATACCCCCATGCGGCGGTATGGCCGACCGGAGGAACTCGTCGGGGCTGTGCTGTGGCTCTTTTCTGATGCCTCGAGCTTCGTCACCGGCGTTGAGATTGCCGTGGACGGCGGCTTTACGGCGATGACGATTTAGAGATATCCTAGTCCAATCATGCTTCGGTATGACGGCCCGCATTGGCATCACCTAACCAGGCTTGAGAGGAAATCAATCAATGACTGAACGTACAATCCTCATCACAGGTGGTTCGCGCGGGATCGGCGCGGCCATCTCCGAGGCCTTCCACGCCGCCGGCGAGCACGTGGTCCTCGCCGGCCGCACGGACACCGGTCTGGCGGCGACGCTGGGCCGGCGCGCTCGCTTTATCGCTGCCGATGTGCGCCATCCGCAGGCATTGCACGCGCTGATCAGACAGACGCTAGACTGGGCAGGGCGCCTCGATGTGCTGGTGAACAATGCAGGCCTTTCGGCCTGGCGCCCGCTGGCTGGGATCGATGAGGCCTTTTGGCAGGATATGATCGACACGAATCTCAAGAGCGTTCTCTTCGCCTGTCAGGCGGCGGCGCCCTATCTGCCCCGCGGCGGGTCGATCATCAATATTTCCAGCTTGGCCGGCAAGCGCGGCAGCGCGAACAACTCCGTCTATTGTGCCACTAAATTCGGCGTCAACGGGATCACCCAGTCGCTGGCTAAGGAACTGGGCCCCCTCGGTATCCGCGTCAACGCGGTGTGTCCGGTATATGTTTCCACTTCTGGTCTGGAGGAGGCTCTCAGAGAGACTCATTCGCCAACCGGTGGTCAGGATACTGCTGCCTATCTATCTGCCTTTGCGGCGACACAGAGTGCGCTGGGCGTGCTTCCCACCGCCGCTCAGGTGGCCGAGACCTGTGTGTTTCTGGCTTCGTCGGCCGCAGACGCCATCACCGGTCAGTGTCTGAACGTGGACTGCGGCGTGCTGCCCCAGTGATCCTAAGTGTGGTTGAATCAGAACCTTTTTTTTAGGCGATTCGCAACAAAGAGAGAGGTAAAATACAAACTATGATTACCGTTGTCATTCCCGCGCGGATGGCCTCCTCCCGCTATCCGGGCAAGCCCTTGGTGCCAATCCTGGGCCTCCCCCTGGTGGAGCATGTACGGCGGCGGGCCCTTCTGGCCCAGGGCGTTGATCTTGTGGTTGTTGCCACCTGCGATGAGTCCATTAAGGCGACAGTTGAAGCCTGCGGCGGTCGTGCCGTGATGACCAAAGACACCCATGAGCGCTGTACCGATCGAGTGGAAGAGGCGATGCAGCGGTTGCCTGGCGATATTGTGGCCATGGTGCAGGGTGACGAGCCATTGCTGATGCCTGAGGCAGTTTCGCAAGTCATTCAACCCTTGCTGGATGATCCCGCCTTCGATGTGGTTAATTTGCTGTCTCCGCTCGAATCGCCGGATGACTACGCCAATCCAAATATTGTCAAAGCCGTTTGCGATCGGCGCGGAAATGTGATTTATCTGACCCGTGCCCCGGTTCCGCATTTTCGTCAACCGATGGCCGTGCCTGTCTACCGCCAGACAGGCATTATGGCCTTTCGCGCCGCTTTTCTGCCGCGCTTCAGTGCGCTGCCGGAGACGGCGCTGGAAAAAGCTGAGTCGGTGGATATGTTGCGCGCAATCGAGCATGGCATTCGCATCGGAGGGGTTGTGGCCGAGTACACCACCCTGGGCATTGATCGACCCGGCGATGTGGCTTTGGTCGAATCGGTGTTGCGCAAAGACCCTGTCCAGCGCGCCTTGTTTGAGCGCATCCTGCGTCAGGAAGGAGCATCGTGAATCGGCCTTTGCGCGCTGGCATTGTTGGCTACGGCTACATGGGTCAGATACGCCGCCGGAACATTGCCGATCACCCGGACCTCGAACTGACTGCAATATGTGATCCTTTTCGTCCGGATGCGCTTGCGGCTCTAAATGTGCCGGTCTTCGACACATGGGAAGATCTGGTGGCCTCAGACCTCGATTTGGTGTTTGTCTGTACGCCCAACAACCTGATTCCTGAGGTGGCTGTCAAAGCGCTAAATAGCGGCCGCCATGTCTTTTGCGAAAAACCGCCCGGACGCAGCCTCGCTGATATTCAACGTATCCGCGCAGCCGAGATGGCCAACCCGAACTGCAGGCTGTTGTTCGGGTTCAATCATCGGCATCATCCCGGCATAACCGACGCCAAGTCAATCATCGACTCGGGCGCCTTGGGCGACATCCTGACCTTGAGGGGTGTTTATGGAAAAGGCGGCGGATACGATTATCATGCCTCTTGGCGCAATGATCCTGCCGTTGGAGGCGGGGGCATCCTGCTGGATCAAGGAATCCATATGCTGGATCTCTTTCGCCTGTTCGTAGGTGAATTCAGCGAGGTGCTCGGCATGCGAGGCATCTTGGCATTTGAAATTCCCGTCGAGGACAACGCTTTTGTTCTCCTGCGAACCCCTCGGGGCCAATTGGCGCAGCTGCATTCCTCGGCGACTTCTTGGAAACACATGTTCCGTCTTGAAATTGGCTGCGAGAGGGGTTATGTGATAATCAGCGGCCTGTTATCCAAGACCGGAAGCTATGGCCGTGAAACCCTGGTCGTGGGCAGGCGACCGGCGCCTGGTGAACGGGCTGCGATCGGCAACCCTCGCGAGGAAACCATCTACTACGACGCCGATCCGTCCTGGGATATCGAAGTCGCCCATCTGGTCGAATGCATCCGGCTGAACAAGCCGGTGGAGAAAGGCACGTCTCTCGATTCCCTGCGCGTTATGGAAATCGTCGATTGCATCTATCGCGAACCCCTCGTGAATCGCATTTCCAAGTAAAGGAGCTCCGCATGAAGACCATCGTTTCTGTACAAGAAATCTCGGAATTCGACATCAAACCCCTTGCAGCGGTGGCCCGGTGGCGTGCGCTGGTTGAAGCCGAAATCGCCCGGCGCTGGGCGGATCGTTCAAGCTGGATTCGCGTTGTCTGGCCTACCTGTAAGCAAGAAGATGCGGTTCCTGCCTTCGAGCGTTTCGGCGTCGCCTATGTGGAATGTCCAACCTGCGGCTCGCTCTATGCGCCGTTTCGTCCGAGCGAGGATGAATTATGGGCCTGGTATCGCGAATCGACGCCGGCGCGATTCTGGCGTGAACAATTGCTCCCCGCCAGCGAGAAAGCCCGCCGCGAGAAGATGATGCGACCCCGAGCGGACTGGGTGCTCGATGGCATCGTCGAATATGTGCCTTCAGCCCGTCGTCTGGTCGATATCTCTGCTTATGGTCGGGTGCTGGTTGATCTGGTGGCGGCTGAAAACCCTGGGCTCGTCGAGGTGATGGCAGCCGGGATGACCGCCGACCTCGAAGGTGGCTCCACCCCGCGCGTGCGAGTGCAGCCGACCCGAGTAGCGGATTTGCCGGGGCATGGTCCGGCGGATGTGGTCGTGGCCGTGGATGTGCTGGACCGGGCGGCGGATCTGCGTGCGCTGGTTGAGGCTTTGAGACAGCTGCTTGCTCCGGGGGGGGTGTTTTTTGCCACTACACCAGTAGCCAGTGGGTTCGAGATTCAGACGCTGTGGGAAAGGTCTCCGACAATCATTCCTCCGGACAAATTGAATCTACCAACGGTGGAAGGATTGTATCAGATATTTGCTGCTCCCACATGGGAACTCCTCGAGTTGAGCACGCCGGGGATGTTTGATGTCGAGATGGTCCGCCGGGCCATCGAGGCGGAGCCTGCTGCGCCCTGGCCCCGTGTAGTTCGCGCCTTGGTCGAACGCACGGATGACTCAGGTCGCACGGCCTTGGTCGAGCTTTTGCAGTCGCTCCGCTTGACCTCTTTCGCCCGCCTTGTGGCAAGAAGGAAAAGCTGATGCTGGCACGCGAAATCAAAGAAAAAATGCGCCGCGGCGAGCCGTCCCTGGGTTCCTGGATGTCCATGGCACACCCATCCGTTGCCGAAATTCTGGCTATGGCCGGCTATGACTGGGTGGTCATCGAAACCGAACATACCGCTATTGATGTTTCCGAAGTGCTGCATCTGATCATCGCCATCGAACAGCGTGGTTCTGTCCCGCTCGTACGGTTGGCCTGGAACGACCCGATTCAGGCCAAAGCGGTTCTTGATTCTGGCGCGGCCGGAGTGCTGGTCCCCATGGTCAACAGCAAAGCCGATGCTGAACTGGCCGTGCAGATGACCAAGTACCCGCCGCTCGGCTTTCGGGGGGTTGGCTTGGCGCGCGCACAAGGATACGGTGAGCATTTCGATACATATACTCGAAACGCCAATGCCGATACTCTCCTGATCGTGCAGATTGAGCATCGGGACGCAGTGGCTAATATCGAGGAAATTCTTTCCGTGCCCGGTATCGATGGAACATTCATTGGTCCCTATGATCTATCCATGTCGCTGGGCATCCCCGGACAGATCAACCACGGGGAGGTGCTGGCAGCCAAACGAAAGGTTCTGGATGCGACTCTCGCCCATGGCCTGATTGCCGGCGTTCACTTTGTGCAGCCCCGCACGGCTGCGGACGATTGCCGGCAGGCGGTAAACGAGGGCTATCGGTTTATCGCCCTGGGGACCGACATTTTGTTTCTTGGGGATAGCGCGCGCGCCCTGCAAAAGGAAACCCGGCAGCTCAAAAAATAAAACGGACATGGTGAGCCCGCCGCGCGTAATAATTTTGGATTTCGATGGTGTCGTGATTGAATCGAACGCTGTCAAGACGGAGGCCTTTCGCCGGGTATTTATGCGCTTCCCAGAGCACTTCGAGGCCATGATGGCGTTTCACCACGCCCATGTATCACTCAGCCGTTTCGCCAAGTTCGAACATTTGCTGGCTCTGATGGGAAGAGCCGATGATACCGCTTTGCACGCTGATATCGCTGAGGATTTCTCGAGGCGGGTCCTCGAAGGGATGATGGCTGTGCCCCTGGTGCCGGGAGCTGAGGCCTTTTTGCGTAGGGTGACGCCCGTAATACCCGTTTATCTTGTTTCAGTCACGCCGGCTGACGAGTTAGAGAGGATCTTGGTGCAGCGCGATCTGGCGCACTGGTTCCGCGATGTGTTTGGCTGTCCGCCTTGGACCAAGCCGGCAGCTATTCGGGATGTGCTTGAGCGCGAAGGAGTGGCCCCTGGAGATGCGCTTCTGATCGGGGATTCCGCCGGCGATCAGCAGTCCGCGCAGATGACAGGCGTCGAATTTCTGGCCCGCGACAGCGGTTTGAGTTTCGACGCTCCGGCGCCATTGATCTTTGCGGATCTGAATGAAATAATCGATTACCTGGGGGCATGGCTGTCATGACGGATCTAATATTTGTCGCGCTATCGACCTTTGCGGCGGACGATCGCCGACCTCTTGATCTATTGGCGGCATCAGGACATCCGTTTCGTGTCCACAGCGCCGGCAAACGCATCACGACGGCCGAGCTGTTGCGGGACGGAATCGAGGCAGCCGTGATTCTGGCGGGTGTTGAGCCGTATGATTCAGAAACGCTCGCTCAATTGCCGGCCTTACGCTGTATTTCACGCTGCGGCGTTGGGGTTGACGCTATCGACCTGGTTGCGGCGCGGCAGCGCGGCGTGGCGGTCGCAAATACCCCAGGTATCCCCACGGATGCCGTAGCTGAATTGGCCCTGGCCATGTTCCTAGATCTCAGTCGTAACCTGCGGCTGCAGGCCAACCTGATGAGTGCACGCCGCTGGGAGCGCACGGCGGCCCACTTGTTGGCAGGTCGCATCGTGGGCTTAATCGGGCTGGGTCGGATCGGGCAGCGGGTGGCTCAACTGTGCCTTGCCTTCAAGGCCCGGGTTCTCGCATATGATCCTCTGGCCGATGCGGCCCTGGCTCGCGGTCTGGGTGTTACGCTGGTGGCTCTGGAACAGTTGCTGCGGGAAGCGGATATCATTTCCCTGCATGCCTCCAGGAGCGTCGAGCATCCGGTACGGATCGGGCCCGCGGACTTGGGCGCGATGAAGCGGGGGGCGATCCTTGTCAATTTGGCCCGCGGCGAGATGGTGGACGAGGACGCTCTGGTAAAGGCGCTAAGCTCTGGTCATCTTGCCGGTGCCGGCCTCGACGTATTTACCGCAGAGCCCTATCAGGGACCGCTATGCGATTTCGAACAGGTGATTCTGACTCCTCACTCCGCAACGCTCACGATCGAGACGCGCGCAGCCATGGAGTTGCAGTGCGTCGAAAATGCTCTCCAATTTCTTGCGGGCACGTTAGGGGGTGAGCGACGCGTGATATGAAAAGGAATGATTTGAAGTTTTCCATTCGGAAAGAGATCGGATGTCACATTCAACTTTATAGAAAGGGTATTCTTGACTTATGAGCACAAGTAAGACAATGGTATTTGCCCACCAGTACCTGGAAGAGGCAAAACGTATTATCGATCAATTGGACCGGTCGGCCATCGAAACCATGACGAGGCTCCTCGTGAAGTTGCGCGAGACCGGCGGGCGCCTCTTCCTCGTAGGCGTCGGCGGCGGCGCGGGTCATGCGAGCCATGCCGTCAACGACTTCCGAAAGCTTGCGGGCATCGAGGCCTACTCTCCCAGCGATAACGTCAGCGAACTCACCGCGCGTACCAACGATGAAGGCTGGGATACCACGTATGCGGCCTGGCTGCAGGTCAGCCGCTTGTGCAAAAAAGACATGTTGTTTGTGTTCTCGGTGGGTGGCGGTGACCTGGAGCGAAATATCAGTCCGAACATCGTGCGTGCCGTAGAGTACGCCAAACGCGTCGGCGCGACTGTCGTCGGCGTGCTTGGGCGCGATGGCGGTTACACCGCCTCGGTGGCAGACGCATGCGTCGTCGTGCCCACGGTCAATTATAAGACGGTCACGCCCCACACGGAATCCTTCCAGGCTGTGGTCTGGCATCTGCTGGTTTCAGATCCGCGTCTTCAGGTGATGTCGAATAAATGGGAATCAAGCCAGAAATAGTGGAATCTTGAACATCGAAAGGGAAATGCTGTGAAAACCATCGCTGATTTACGCGTGAAAATCTTCGTTGATGGAGCGGACAAGAAAGGCATGCTCGAGATGGCTGCTAAGCCCTTCATTAAGGGATTGACCACCAATCCCACTTTGATGCGGAAGGCCGGCATAACGGATTACAAAGCCTTCGCCCAGGACGTTCTAAAGGATATTCGAGACAAGCCCATCTCGTTCGAGGTCTTTTCCGACGATTTCAAGGAAATGGAAAGGCAGGCCATCCAAATCGCCGGCTGGGCTGACAATGTCTACGTCAAGATTCCCGTAACCAACACGAAACAGGAACCTGCTCATGCTTTACTGAGAAGATTATCCAAACGGGGGATAAAGCTGAACGTAACGGCCATCATGACGCTCAACCAAGTTCGGGATGTGGCGGCATGCCTAGATTCCGCCGTGCCCAGTTACATATCCGTTTTCGCTGGTCGGATTGCCGACACAGGCCGGGATCCGGTCCCGCATATGGCAGAGGCCGTCAAGTTATTGAAGGAGATGCCGCGGGTTGAATTGATTTGGGCCAGCCCTCGTGAACTGCTGAATATTTTCCAGGCCGACTCCATCGGCTGCCATATCATTACAGTCACTAATGATGTGCTGAAGAAGCTCGACCTGGTCGGGAAAAATCTCGATGATTACTCCCTCGATACGGTCAAGATGTTTTACAATGATGCGCTGGCGGCGGGTTATGCTATCTGAACGAAGTGTTAGCAAGGCTATCGATGAGGAGGGATGTTGAACGGATTTCGAGTTGATCCAGTCGTGGTAAAGCCTATTTTGATGTGTCGAGGTGACTTGGTTTGAACGAAGAACAATATCGATTGCTCTGCGAGGCCTGCGATCGGGTGCTGCTGGCGACAGATTCGACATTGGAGCGGGTTGCCATCCCATGGTTGCATGTCATTCGCGAGCACCCGGTCTTCCTGGCCAATTATGTCGATCTTTTCGCATCTACCAAGGGTGGCAGGGCGATTGTTCGTAAGTTGTGGCGGTTTTTCCGCAGCAGGGCAGGGTGGTATAGGCAGATTGGAAGATCTTTGCGCTCAGACGGGCAGCCTTGGTTCGGACCGGAAGAGCTCCCGAGTGGGATTGATGTTCTGTTTGTCTCCCACTTGCTGAACCCATCACATGCTGGCCAGGCGGATGATTTCTATTTTGGTGGATTGCCTAATGAAATGGTCGCCAGCGGCCAATCCGCGGTGATCGCGCTGATCAACCAGTCTGGTCAGGCTGCCCCGTATCTCGTGGACAAGTGGAAGGGAAGTTCGGTGCTGCGGGTGATCCTCTCTAGTTCGATTCGGTTTTTGGAAGAGGTAGTTCATCGTCGGCGCCTCAAGATGGAGTCCCTTCGGCTGAGGAAGCTTGCCAATAAGGAGGCTCCCGGCCTGGCCCGGCGCGTTCTTGCCCGGGCATCTGAAGAAGCCTTGTCAGGCGGCTCACTCACAACGCTGCGCATTGCCTCACAGATCGGCGCATTGGTAGCAAGGCTCCGACCGAAAGCAATCGTGGTCACCCATGAGGGGCATGCTTGGGAGCGGGTGGCTTTTGCCTCTGCCCGCAGAGCGTTTCCCGGAGTGCGGTGTATCGGTTACCAGCATGCCGCGCTGTTTCGCCTTCAGCACGCCATCCGGCGCAACATCGCGCCTGAATACAATCCGGATCACATACTGACAGCGGGAACTGTCTCCAAAGCGCAACTGGAACATTCGCCAGGCCTCAATGGAATTCCGATTTCTGTACTGGGGTCCAATCGGACCTTTAGGGGGGCTACTATTAACGGAGAGCGCCCGCTGCATCCAGGCCTAGCAGAGCACTCGGGCAATTCCACGTGTCTGGTTCTTCCAGAAGGCATTGCTAGTGAATGTTACCTTTTGTTCGAATTCTCCTTGGATTGTGCGCAAGCATCCCCTGAAATTCAATTCATATGGCGCTTGCATCCCCTAATAACCCACAAATCCCTGGCTGCGCAGAATCCGAGGCTGAGAAATCTACCGAGAAATATCGTGTTATCTCAGGCAACACTTGAAGAGGATATTGCTCGATGTCGCTGGGCCCTTTACAGGGGGACCACGGCGATTATCCCAGCAGTTGTGGCAGGATTGCGACCGCTATACCTGCAATTTTCAGACGAGATGACGATAGATCCACTTTATGAGCTTAAAGGTTGGCGTACCTCTGTCAAAACAATTGCGGAATTTCACCGTGTGATCAAATATGATCAGGATAGGATGCTGAGGGATAGTGAATCTGAGATTATGTTTGCAGAAGGGTACTGCAGAGCTTTTTTTATTCCCCTGAATCCAAACGTTCTTGAAGCCGCCATTATCTCGAAAGGCAAAGCCTGAAACATTTTTACCTTGTATTATCAAAACATCAACACGGATAAAATAGTCACAAGAAGCAGGCTCTTCATCCACTTTCAAAAGACCGCTCAATTGTCCAAAGGGAGAGGAGGTCAACAGGCAGCCTCTCAATGCACTTTATGCAAGTCTCTTCCCTATCCAAAGAATAGGATCCACTCCAAGGGTTAACAAAAATGCCGATACCAACAGTGAGTGTTTTAATGGCCGTCTATAATGGAGAAAAGCATATAAAACCGACCATTGAAAGTATCCTCACCCAAACATTCGAATACTTCGAATTCGTGATCGTGAACGATTGCAGCACAGATGCAACGGTAGAAATTATCAATTCCTACAAGGACCCGCGCATAACACTGCATAATAACGACCGCAATTATGGACAAACAAAATCGCTTAATATAGGTATGAATATCGCTCGAGGAAAGTATATCGCCAGAACCGATGCGGGCGATATTTCATTACCTGAACGCTTAGAAAAACAACTTGCTTATATCAAAGTCAATCCCGATATCAAAGTACTCGGGACGTCTGCTTTTACATATGACAAGTCGGGTAAGGTTCAAAAAATCGTGCATATGCCTATGACAAAGCCTTCCATACTGCAAAGATGTCTTTTTACAACGCCGGTCGTTCATATTAGTGTCTTAATGGAAGGGGAAACGATCCGTTCTCTCGGAGGCTACAATGAAGATTGCCATATCACGGCAGATTATGAGCTATGGTCTCGGTTATTAAGGAATGACTTCAATTTGGCGAATATGAAGGAGATCCTTGTTGGCTACATGATATCTTCAGAAAGCTTTGGAATGAGCAATGCCCTGACAAAATCGATTTATGAAGTCCCGAAGGTTATCCAAGACAATGCTAAGAAATTTGCTAATATGACGATATCCCTGGAGCAGGCCGCCAACATTTATAGAGTTTTTAATCACTATATTGATAGCATAAGCCTCACCCAAGTTATTAATGCCGAGATGACCCTTGTTTCCATTCTCAAAGCAATGAGGATTCGGAGTAACGAGATAAATTACTTATTGTTTAACAAAGATCTAAAATGCATAAGCCTCGCTAAAAAACAATCAACGGATAAGTCGATCCTCCGACATTGCTTGAAATCTTTGCTGCTTAAGACGAATTGTCTGTTGTCTTTCAGAAGGTTTTACATTAGCATAGCTCAAACTTGTCAAGACATATCCTGGCGTCTCAAAAAACGCCCGCCTTACGTATTATGAAAAAAAATCCGCTTTTATTTAAGTTGCTCGTTTTGTATTTGTTCTGCTTGCCCTTAAAATCTTTAGAAATACCAGGCATATTAACTGGTTTTGGCATAAATATATCGCGAATATTTTTAATGCTTAGTATTTTGATTATTTTTGCCAATATTTGCCTAGATCGACATTACTTGAACTGGCTTATAAATCCTGGCGCCTATGGAAATCGATTTATTGGCATTTTCCTATTATTTCTGGTTTTTTCTGTGTTCTATTATTATCTCAATCTCATGCTTGGAAATATAATTATGTTCGGAAGCGCGGAATCTTTTTTCCGTAACTGGATGGGAAGGCCAATAGGGCAATTTCTATCGATCGTAACATACGGCATTATCCCTTATTTTCTAGTGAAGGCATATGCGAAAGACGATATCAAGCGAAGTTATATCGAGAAGATTATTGTCTTTTCCACTCTTTTTCTAGTGTTTTATGGTTATTTCCAGCAAATTTCCTATTATTTTGGCCTTCCCGTGACCGGAAGACTTATCTATGAGGGGAGTGGCGTTGCTCAAAGAATTCCAGCCTTCTCTGTATTCAATATTCGCATTTTAAGATTTTATTCTCTTGGTGGAGAGCCAAGAGATTTTGGGGCCTTCATTATTGGGGCCATATTTTTTTATTTATATTTTATTTATGGGAGAGAAAAAAAATACTCAAAGACGTACATCATTTTAATGATCATTGCTTATCTTCTTACAGCTTCAACAAGCGCATTTCTAATAATTCCGCTTTCCTTCGGTATCATTTTAATAGACTTGATGCATAACAAAAGCCTAGACATCAGAAAAATCAAATACATCTGCTCATTTTTAGCAGCTATAATTATCGTTATATATCTTGCAGGACCAATCATTGGGGCAAGAACTAAACAATATTATGAACTATTTTCGAAGAGCTTTGGAGAGAAGCAAGGATATGTCTCGGCTGAATTGACATCACAGTCGGTAGACTTATCTATTGTTAATTACCTCATGGATAGTTACAGCAAAGGCTTTTCAAATATATTGATCGGATCCGGCCTTGGCAATTTTTCAACAGCAATCGCACCAGTTCTAAAAGATTACTACAATTTTGATATTTCAACTGATCCAAATTTAGCTAATTCACGATCATTTTTTATCTATTTCTTAATTGAATGTGGCGTTGTCGGACTTTTTATTTACTCCCTCATTTTTTTAAATACTTTAAGAATGAACAAAATTATGATCAATTATTATAAGCCCATTGATAAAACTCAATACAATAAAACTCTCCTCTTAAGATATGCTTTTATTGTTTTTTTCGTATCCAATTTAATTCACTATTCTTCATATTATTTTATCATCATGGGACTCATCGCGGGAAAAATAAATAGTATCCCGGATCTTAAGAAGAAAAAAGCCGCGCTTCAATCTTTTTGAGATATTGTTTATGCCGAGGATTATTAATCTGAAGCCAAAATGAATCAGGAACAATTGCTCGAGAGAGATCTCAGTATTTTGGGAAGCGCGTATAATTACCTGGATATCCAGTACGGGACAATCAAAAAGTATGTTGGAAGACGAGTGCTGGAGATAGGGGCCGGTATCGGAAACCAGATTGTCAGAATTTCCGAGAAAAAACCCGATCTTATCATGGCGATAGAAAAGAATCCCATATTTTGTGATGTTTTAAAAGCAAAATTTGGCGATCGAGTTGAAGTGGTCTGCGGAAATATCGAGACAATTTGCGATAATGAAAATGTTTTTTCTGGAAAAAACTTGGATACAATAATCGCCATGAATATCCTCGAGCACATTGAAAAGGATGAAGATTGTATACGTAAGCTATCCCGACATTTGGAGAGTAGGGGGAGAATTATATTAGTCAATCCGGCCTTTAAGGTGTTGTATTCGAAATTGGACCAACAATACGGGCACTACAGAAGATACTCGAAAAAAGCCATGGAAAAATACGCTTTAAATTTAAAAATGGCCATGATTGAAAATAGGTATTTCAATCTAGCGGGATGGTTTGGCTGGCTTATTTTCGCAAAAATAGGAAGATGCTCTTGCATCAATAGAAGAAGTATGGCTCTCTTCAATTCGGTATTAAAGATGCTGGACAAAATTGAATCTAAAATAAAGCCCCCGATGGGACTTTCTCTCCTTACGGTCCTGGCGAAAAAATAGCACCTGATGGGCCGATTACCGTTTTCGTTATCCCGACACTCATGATGGTTGATACATTTTTTAAATGCGTGAATTGTTCATGCGAACGCTCAAAGATAAAATACAGATTTTCGCAAGTCGGGAAGAAGATCGTCCAGTGTAATGCCTGTGGACTTATGGCCCTGGATCCAATGCCCAACCAGGAAGAAATAAGAAATGTTTATAAAAACGATGAGTACTTCGCCAACAAGAAACTCGTCCAGACCGATGTCAGAGGCATCTATGGATATATCGACTATATCGGAGAAAGAATAAACAAGCAGCTGACCTATCGAAACACGTGCAAGAAAATTGAAAAATATATGATCAGCGAGCGGAAGCAGCCCAAATTGATGGATTTTGGATGCGGCCTTGGTCACTTTCTTGATTTGGCTTATGACTTCGGATACGACGTCACCGGCGTCGAGTTCAATAATTACGCGATAGATTATATTAAGAAACGATACAAGTACGGAATCATGGCCTTTGATGAATTCGGCAAGTCCGGAAAAGAGGAATATGACATAATAACGCTCTTCGATGTTATCGAGCATTTATTGGACCCCGTCGCGGTCATAGCAAAAACGAACGAGATGCTGATCGAGAATGGGATTCTCGTAATTTCAACGACGGATTCAAAAAGTTTTATATCGAGGATGTTAGGCAAGAGGCTCGAGGATTTAAGAAGGATCAGTGAACATTTATATTTCTTTTCCAGGACGAATCTTTCAGAAATATTGATGAAAAACGGTTTTGAGGTTCTAGAAATCAATAGTCTAGGCCATTCTTTTGAATTCGCCCACTTGATCAGCCGAATTAGGAATATTTTTCCTTTTCTTTATTTCCCCATGAGATTTCTAATTAGAGTACTTCCATTCATCGGAAGAATGAACATCCATATAAACCCCCATACCAAAATGATCGCTTTTGCCAGGAAAAAATCCGGTATCAGCCATAGGGATCGACCGAACGTGACTCTGTCCGTAGTGATCCCCGTTTATAATGAACACTTAACCATAGAGACAACAATAAACCGAGTCTTGCGTGCCGATCTGGGTGTGAGAAAGGAACTGATTATTGTCGATGACGGTTCAACGGATATGACCTCGAATATTCTTAAAAAATTCGCGGGGATAGCTGACATTAAAATAATCAGGCAAGATAACATGGGCAAGGGCGCGGCCGTAGCGGCAGGAATAAAAGAAACAAAAGGAGATTACGTGGTGATTCAAGATGCTGATCTTGAATATGATCCGCGCGACATTGAAGATTTGCTAAAAACCGCTCTTGCAACCGGTGCCCTCGCCGTCTATGGATCAAGATATCTGGGGCAATTCAGAAAAACGGGAAGCTTCATCCATACCCAAGGCAATAATTTCTTAACGTTTTTCATAAACCTGGTAACAGGCTGTAATCTTTCTGACATGGAAACAGGCTATAAGCTTATATACGGACCACTGATCAGGGGCATGAAGATCAGTTCGAAGAGATTCGACTTTGAACCGGAAGTGACGTGCAAGTTGAGAAATATGAAGGTCTCCATTTATGAGACACCTATTACGTATAATGCCAGATCCTATATCGAGGGGAAAAAAATTCGATATATCGATGGGATAGAGGCCATAAAGGCCGTGATAAAATACGGGATATTAAAAAAAGAGTAATTTCTCTCCTCAACGTTGGAAGACATGTCCGCCCTACTTCGAAATAACATCCTCCCTGGATTATCGGTTATGCTCATCGTCTTGGCAGCCTCCGGCCTGGGCATAATGCTCCTGAGGCTAGCAAAATCAAAAAAACAGGCGCCGGACATTTTGGAAATACCCATCGGGATTTCTTTAGGTCTTGGTGCTTTTGGCTATTTATCAGATCTTATCTATATGCTGCAGATCGTAAGCATGAAGCACGCTTATTTATTATTATCATTCACTGGCCTGATATGCTTTTCATTATCTTTCAATTATATTAAATCTTTGCTGAAGAGCCAAAGCATACCGAAATCGGAAAACCCGACGATACTCGATTACGTGTTCAGGATATCCGGGTGGCTTATCATCGTGCTTTTTTGTCTGGGCCTCTATATACAAAATGTAGTTCCGGTAAACGACAACGACTCTCTGGTGCATTATGGATTTTTAAGCAAAATGATCGCCGGCGGTGTGACCTTTGATGACATGTTGTTGTTACGTAACATGCCCATTACTGATCTCAATCGACTAATACCGATGATCTATGGATCCGGTTATGCGATTATGGGATCGAGCGGTGCGCATCTCATGAATTTTGTTTTTGTCATATCGATATTATTGCTCATACATCTTTGTTGCGTTGTTTACGTTAAAGCGACCGATTTGTGGAATCCCCTCCCGATTTTGATCGCTTTGACAATCCGTGAATTGGTTTTTTCGGCCACGACGTCGAAAGTCGATTATGGAGTGGCGATGTTGATTGTCGCGTCGGTAGTGGCGATACTGAACTATAGATCGAGAGCGCTTTGGATTTTGTCCATATTATTCGGGCTGACCATATGTTCTCGGACGAATGCGATTTTCGTGGTGTTCGTCATGCTGCTTATTTTCTTCGCCGCAGCATCTAGCGAATATATCAAAAACGCGTCTTCATCTAAATTAAAAACGAAGGCGGCTTTCGAGTCGATTAAAGCGACAGGACACATCGGCTTGGGCGCCGTGATCATCGCGGCCCCGCCATATTTTATTCACTATCTTATTTACGGCAATCCGCTATTCCCTTTCTTGAATGGGAAACTTGGAAATTATGAGCATGTCTATGATTATATCGTGTTCAATTTTTTACGGTATAAAGTGCATGGATTTTTGGGCCCGATTCTCATTTACGGTCAATTATTAGTGCAACAATATAAGAACTTCTTGCATGGTCTCGGTCAATTCGGCTTAGGGTTAAGTCCTTTTTTTGCGCTTGCGCCGTTCGCGATTAGCAGAAAGCCTAAAAGACAAAATATGATTTTATTATCATTTTTTATTTTGGGCTATTTAGCTTGGGCCATCTATTCATCTCATACACATCGTTCATTGTTAGGGGTGGCATTTATTGGCGTCATCTTGATTTCCATTGTGCTCGGCAAATTAAAGAAATTAAAAATGATATATGTTCCTCTATGTCTACTCGTCTTATGGAGTGCCTACGGGACAGCAGCGCGGCTAAGCATTGATCATTTTCCTAATAAAGGGACATATGTTGTGCCGTATTTTCTCGGTCAAATTGATATAGATAAATTTTATCAGGACAGGATTTTACGGGCCAATCCATCCTATTATAGTCCCAAGATCGATGATGTCCGAGAAATAATGAAAAGAACGGATGGTTTTAATCTTACATGCGTAAACGTCTATCCACAATTACATCCGGATGTTATAAATGTATTTCGATTTGACCTACCAAAGGAGGACATGAGGACACGCTTAAGTCATCCTGATATAGAGGAATTAGACCGTTATATATTCACAAAAATAACCTCTGATTCATATTTACAGAATGAATATGACCAATTTTCGAAAGAAATATGGCCAACGAATGGAGTAATACAAAAACCAAAGAATAGACGGGAGGCATGGAAACTGGTCCGAAAATTCCAAGACACTCAGTATCACATCATGGATGCTGTTTTAAAAAGTCCCGAAAAGATAATAAATATTATGAAATTACACGATTCAAGATATTTAGTAACACATAAAACCGACGATTATTTACATTTTGCCGACGTGCCTGAACTTAAGCTCATTTGGCAATCAGAAGAAATAAATCTCTTTGAGATAATTTGATGCTCTGCCAATTCTTTAGACAGAAGATAAATATCATATGAGAATTGCTGTTATTAATCTGACGGGCGGAGGTATTAGCGGTGGTTACCGCAATTATCTCGTTGGAATCCTACCACGATTGGCCTCGGACCCTCACATAACCGAAATTCTTTGTGCAGCGCCTCCCTCCCTAGAAGCGGAAACGTGGCTTCCATCAATGCCCAAAATAAGGTTCACGCGCTGCGAGCCGTTCAGGTTCATGAGACATCGTCCGGATCCACGTTTAAAAACGGAACTAGACGGCTTCAAACCGGATATAATATTCGTTCCTTTGGAAAGGCGCATGAAATATCGGGATTTGCCGGTCGTGACCATGCTCCAGAACATGGCTCCGATAAGCGGTGTCCGGGTGGCGAGCGGCATCCTTGATAAAGCAAAATACTTGGTCAAAGGCTTTGAAACGAGACTGGCGTTTAGAAGCGCTGCGGCTGTCATCGCTCCAACGGAGTACGTGAAGAACTCCCTCATAAGGACCTTGCGGCTCAAGGAGGATAAGGTCTTCACGGTCCATTACGGCTCCAATCCCTTACCAAAAAGCGTACGCCCTGCCAGTCCATTAGCCAGTGGTGGCCACCCCGACCAGTTTATTTTGACCGCAGGGTCCATAGAAGTCTACAGGGGGATCGAGGATCTGATCCAGGCAATGGTCCCGCTCAAAAGGCTTTTCCCAGGTCTGAAACTCCTGGTGGCCGGAGGCGTGCGTGCGGGGACGCAACGCTATTTTCAAGGGCTTAAAAAATTCGCCGGCCGGTTGAACTTGGCCGAGGAGATCGTATGGTTAGGCCATCTGCCCGCGGAAGAATTATCCTGGTGCTACCGGAATTGCTTGGCTTTTGCCATGACCAGCAGGGAGGAATCCTTCGGATTTGTAGCCTTGGAAGCCTTGGAGCACGGTTGTAATTGCGTTTCAACCTCAAGTTCCTGCCTGCCGGAAATATTCAAAGACGCCGCTCTTTATTATGAGCCGGGTGATGTCGCCGCCCTTGAGAAGGCTCTTCTTGCGGTGCTGAAGAGGACGCCCGCGGAGCAGGCCTATTTCAAGGCCATTGCCGTGGGACGGGCGTCGGAATTTTCCTGGGATACGGCCGCAGTTAAGACTTTAGAAATATTGAAAAAAGCGGCAGACATAAGTCGGTAACGGAAGTATTTCAACTCAATGACCGGAAACAAGGCAGAGCGCATCCTGATCTTAGGAGGGGGGGGCACATTGGGGCACAAGATCTGGCAGTTCCTGCCAAAGAAGTTTCCCAATACCTACGTCTCCATAAGAAAACCCAAATCCTACTACGAAAAATGCGGCCTTTTCAGCGGATCCAATGTCGTGGACGGCCTTGATCTCCGGGATTTCGGCCGGCTTAAGGTCATTCTGGAGGAAATTAGCCCTTCCGTGATCGTCAACTGCGCGGGCGTGACGCTCCGAAGCCGGGAAAAAAACGACAAAAGATCCAATATCGCCGTCAATGCTTTGCTTCCGCACGAGCTTGCGGAGTGGTGCGCAAATAAAAACAACTCCCGTCTCATTCATTTCAGCACAGTCTGCGTTTTTGACGGCCGGCTCGGAAATTATGATGAGGATAGCCCCCCCGACGCGCGAGATCTTTATGGGATGACAAAGATACTGGGTGACGTACAATCGTCTTGCGCCCTTACCCTTAGGTCCTCTTTCATAGGGCGGGAGATCTTCGCCGGCACGGAACTCCTGGAATGGTTCTTGGCCCAAAAAGGCAAGCACATAAAAGGATATTGCGGGGCGCTTTTCACGGGCCTCACTACGAACCGTCTTGCCACAATGGTGGGCGAATTGATAGAAAAGTTTCCCAACCTCAATGGGCTATACCACGTTTCCAGTGAGATGGTCTCCAAACATGAATTGCTGAACCTGATGAAAGAAGCCTATAAGATCGACGTTGAGATAGAGCCGGATTATCTCTTTGAATGCCGACGCAATCTGATCGGCGATAAATTTATCAGAGCTACCGGAATAAAGAATCCATCCATGCGGCAGATGATATTTGAAATGGCTGCCGACCAGACACCATACGACCAATGGAGGCAAAGTTAAACATGTCCTTAAAAGTGATGACCATCGTCGGGACTCGGCCGGAGATCA
>Ga0315274_10000814_pt1 | contig 48500 bp, 46 predicted proteins | sample YL17G02_20_MG_FD_203700 | JGI IMG/M metagenome (GOLD analysis project Ga0315274, IMG submission 203700) | Sediment microbial communities from Yellowstone Lake, YNP, Wyoming, USA - YL17G02_20 | ecosystem: Environmental > Aquatic > Freshwater > Lake > Sediment | place: USA: Wyoming | collected... | reverse complement strand
AAGAAGATCTGACGGCCAAGCTGCTAGCGTACATCGAGCACTTCAACCAAGAAAAGCGGATCTTCCACTGGACAAGGCCCGCCGACGCCATCGTCCGCTCAGTGACTTCCAGGACGCGACACTAGCCTAGAATGAGCCGTGCCGTCAATAGGCGAAAGACCTTGCACTATCTGGCCAGAATCTCGTTTCCAGAGAAACAGGACGCAGCTCAAGTAGAGACGAACTGCAACGCACTGCGACGACCCGTGCAATCGAGGAATGCCGCGCTGGGCGCAACGTGCTACCTCGGGGCACGTGGGGGTCTTGTCATGACACACGCCGTGCAGATCGCGATCCTGCGGAGGCGGGCCTCGGACGGATCTAGACCCTCAGCCACTTAAGGACCTCGCCGAAGCGGCGGTCGACCTCGGGCATGAGGGGCGCGGCGAGGCCGTCGCGCAGCAGGGCGCGGGCGTCCTCTCGTGCTTCGACCATGAGCGGGAGGTCGCGCAGGAGGTCGACGGCGCGGAACTGGTCGAGGAAGCCGTGCTGTTGGGTCCCGAGGAGGTCGCCGGGGCCACGGATCGAGAGGTCCTCCTCGGCGAGGGCAAAGCCGTCGTTGTGAGTGGAGAAGGCAGCGAGGCGGCGCTGCGCCTCCTCGCTCCGGGCGTCGCCAACCGCGAAGCAGGTCGCGGCCTGCCCCTTGCGGCCGATCCGGCCGCGGAGCTGGTGAAGCTGGGAGAGGCCGAAGCGCTCGGCGTGCTCGATGACCATGAAGTCGGCGTCGAGGACGTCGATCCCAACTTCGATCACCGTCGTCGCGACGAGGAGGCGGACCGATCCCTCGCGGAAGGCCTCCATGGCGCGGGTCCGCTCCTTCGTCGGAAGCTTCCCGTGCACGAGGCCGACCCCGAACGAGCCCAGGGACGCGGTCAGCTCTTCGGCGACCTCGACCGCGGCCTTGAGGTCGACCTTCTCCGACTCCTCGACAAGCGGCAGGACGACGTACCCCTTCCCTCCCGCCTCGAGGAGGCGGCGGACCTCGCGGTAGACCTCGCCGCGGCGTGTCTCGGCGACCCAGACGGTGCGCGTCGCCGCCGTCCCGTGCGGGAGGTCGGTCATGAGCGAGACCTCGAACTCCCCGTACAGGGTGAGGGCGATCGTTCGCGGGATCGGGGTCGCGCTCATCACGAGGAGGTCGACGTCCTTCCCCTTCTCCTCGATCCGCGAGCGCTGGACGACCCCGAAGCGGTGCTGCTCGTCGATGACGACGAAGCCGAGGTTCGCGAACGCCACGTCCTCCTCGATCAGGGCGTGCGTCCCGACGACGAGGTCGACCTCGCCCGTCCTCACCCTCTCCTTGAGGTCGTCCTTCCCTGAGCGGGCGCTCGTGAGCAGGGCGACGCGAACCGGGAGGCCGGCGAGGAGGCGCTCGAAACCGACGGCGTGCTGCTCGGCAAGGAGCTCGGTCGGGACCATGAACGCCGCCTGGTAGCCGGCCTCGATCGCGTACAGGGCACTCGCGAGGGCGACGATCGTCTTCCCTGAGCCGACGTCCCCCTGGAGGAGGCGCATCATCCGCTTCTCCGCGCGCAGGTCGGCGACGATCTCCCCGAGGGCGGCCCTCTGGCCGGGGGTGAGGGTGAACGGAAGCGCGGCGAGGAAGGAGGTCGCGAGCTGTCCGGTCCCGGCGTGGGCCTTCCCGGCGGCGACGGCCGGGAGGGCGGCGAGGCCGAGCTGGAGGAGGAAGAGCTCCTCGAAGGCGAGGCTCCTCCGCGCGCGCTCGAACGCCTCCGGGTCCTTGGGGACGTGGATCGTGCGGATCGCCTCGGCCTTCGGGAGGAGGGCGTGCGCACGACGGACCGGCTCAGGGACGACGTCCTGGAAGGCGCCGGCGTAGAGGTCGAGGTTCCGCGCGATGAGGCTGCGGAGGAACTTATCGGAGAGCCCCTCGGTCGCTGGGTACACCGGGACGAGGCGGCCAATCTCGTGCCCCTCCCCAGCCGGCTCCCAGACAGGTGAACTCATCTGGAGAGCCCCGTAGCTCTTCTCGACCTTGCCGAAGAGGTCGATCACCTCGCCCCTCCTGAGGGACTGGGCGAGCCAGGGCTGGTTGAACCAGGCGGCGTAGAGGATCCCGGTCCCGTCCCCGACCGCGGCCTTGACGACGGTCATGCGCGGGCTCGGCCGGATCTCGTTCACAGCGAGGATCTCCCCACGGACGCCGACCTCCTGCCCGGGGACAACGCGGCCGATCTCGACCGCCCGCGAGCGGTCCTCCAGGCGCCGGGGGAGGTAGGTGAGGAGGTCCTCGATCGTCTGGACCCCGAGGCGCTCCAGGCTCTCCGCCCGCTTGTCACCGACGCCCTTCGCCGTGCGGACCGGGGCGCGGAGTGGGTCGCCGCCTGGCGCGGCGGGAGGCTCCGCGGCGGGCTCGGGGATCGGCTCGGAGAGGAGGCGGGCGAGGATCCTCTGGCGCTCGAAGTGGGAGGCCGTCCCGTACCCAGCGACGATCGGGAGGGCGGCGGGGAGGTTTCGCCGGAGGAAGGCTTCCAGGCCGCCGATCACGGCGTCGTCCCGGTAGCCGCGGCTGCGCTCGAGGGCCACGACCTTGCGGAGGCGATCCTCGGGACTGTCCTTCTCTTGCGGCATATCGCCCGGAACTATACAATCGCCCCCAGGTGGAGGCAAAGGAATGACGATCCGAACGTACGGAGACCCGGTCCTGCGGCGCGTGGCGGCCCCCGTCGAGCGGATCGACGAGGGGATCCGCGAGACGTGCCAGCGGATGGTCGAGGCGATGATCCGCGCGAACGGCGCTGGCCTCGCCGCCCCGCAGATTGGCGTCTCCCAGCGGATCATCGTCACCGATGTCAGGGGCGAGCTGCACGTCCTCGTCAACCCGGAGCTGGTCGAGGTCTCCGACGAGGTGATGGAGGGGGCGGAGGGGTGCCTGAGCGTGCCGGGCGTCGAGGCGACGGTCGTGCGCAGGGCGCGGGTCCGCGTGCGCGGGACGGGGCTCGAGGGGGAGAAGGTCGAGGTCGAGGGGGAGGGGTACCTTGCGCGCGCCCTTCAGCACGAGATCGACCACCTGAACGGCGTCCTCTTCGTCGACTACCTCACCCCGGCCCGCCGCCAGAGCCTGCTCAAGGAGTATTCGCGCCGCGAGCGGGAGGAGGTGGCGTGAGGGTCGTCTTCCTCGGGACCTCGGGGTTTGCCGTCCCCGCCCTGCGCGCCCTCGCCCGTGAGCACACGATCCCTCTCGTCGTCACCCAACCCGACCGGCCGGCCGGCCGTCACGCGGTCCTCACCCCGTCGCCGGTCAAGGTGGAGGCGAGGGCGCTCGGCCTCCCGGTTGCCGATCCGGAGCGGATCAACCGCGAGGAGGCGCTCGCGCTCCTTCGGAAGGCGACTCCGGAAGCCATCGTCGTCGCCTCGTACGGCCAGCTCCTGAAGCGGCCGCTCTTCTCCCTCCCGCCCCTGGGGACGATCAACCTCCACGCCTCCCTCCTCCCTCGCTACCGCGGTGCGGCCCCGATCAACTGGGCGATCGCCCGAGGCGAGACAGAGACCGGGGTGACGACCTTCCTCATCGACGAGGGGATGGACACCGGGCCCGCCCTTCTCAAGCGGTCGATCCCGATCGGGGAGGAGGAGACGGCCGGGGAGCTGCACGACCGGCTCGCCCTCCTCGGCGCGGACGTCGTCCTGGAGACGCTCGACGGATTGGCGAAGGGAACCCTCGCCCCGGTTCCGCAGCCCGCGGAAGGGGCGACCCTCGCCCCGAGGCTCGAGCGGGACGACGGGCGCCTCGACTGGGAGAAGACGGCGAGAGGGCTCCACAATCAGGTGCGGGGGATGAACCCCTGGCCGGGCGCGTTCGCCCTCTTTGGCGAGCAACGGGTGAAGCTCCACCGGACGCGCCTCACCGCCGCCCGCCGCGGCCCGGTCGCGCCGGGCGAGGTCGCGCTGCGCGAGACGGGGCGCCTCCTCGTCGGGACCGGAGACGAGCTCCTCGAGGTCCTTGAGCTTCAGCCCGAGGGGCGGCCCCGGATGACCGGGCGCGACTTCGTCAACGGGCTGCGGGATGAGGCCCGCTTCCGCTAGCGGACGGATAGAGGCCGAGGAGCCCGCTCGGCTCGGGCTTCCTCTCGAGGACGACCCTTCCGAACCGGCGGATCACGACCTCGGCCGTGTTGTGCGCCGTCGCCGCCATCACGTGTCCCCCCAGGGCCGCGCCGCCCCTCTTCGCGACCGCCGCGTGGACGTGAACGACGATCCCCTCGGGGCCCTGCGCGAAGTTCCCCTGCAGGGAGAGAAGCTCGACCGGCTCAGCGACCTCCTCGGACACGTACTCCGTCCCGGTCCAGTAGCCAAGTCTCAATCCGCGCAGCATCCCGACACCGCACAGGATCGCCCCAGAGGAGATCTCGAGCCGTCTCAGGGCGTCGAGGAGTTCCTCTCCATCCTCCAGCCGCACGACCAGGTTCCCGTCTTCCCCTGCTCTGTGCATTGTGGATCCCCCCTCGGGGTGAGGGTAGCGAGGAGAGCATCCCTTGCCAAGCTTGCGCCCCCTCCGCGCCTCGCCTATGCTCAGTGGCGAGATGAGGGCTGCGGAACCGGAGACGAGGTGGATTGCGGACAAGCTCCGCCAGCGCTTCGGGGACGTGCCGCTATCGCGGAGCGATCCGGTCGCGACCCTCGTCCAGACGATCCTCTCCCAGAACACGAACGACGTGAACCGCGACCGGGCCTACGCCGCCTTGCTCGACCGTTTCGGGACCCTCGAACGGGTCGCGGCGGCGGACCCGGCGGAGATCGCGAAGGCGATCCGGGTCGGGGGCCTCCAGCGCGAGAAGTCGGAGCGGATCAAGGCGGTCCTCGAGCGGATCCTCGTGGAGTGCGAGGCGCTCGACCTCTCGTTCCTCGGTGACCTCCCGCTCGACCAGGGGCTCGCCTGGCTCCTCGCCTCGCCCGGCGTCGGGAAGAAGACGGCGGGGATCGTCCTCCTCTTCTCGTTTGGGAGGCCCTACTTCCCGGCCGACACCCACGTGAAGCGCGTCCTCACCCGGTTTGGACTCCTGGAGGGCCAGGGGGATCCGCACGACCGCCTGAACGCCCTTCTCCCGAAGGACGCCCCGTTCCTGCGCCGCCTTCACCTCCACCTCATCCGCCTCGGCCGGGAGACCTGCCACCCGCGGGAGCCGGAGTGCGAGGACTGCCCCCTCGAGGCGCGCTGCGAGAAGGTCGGGGTCCTCTCCCCCGTGGCCGTCGGCGGGACGGAGCGCCGATGAAGCCGGAGGAGAGGCTGGGAGAGCTCCTGAAGGACCGGGGCTGGACGATCGGGGTTTCCGAGTCCTGCACCGGCGGGCTCCTCTCCGGCCGGATCACCGCTGTCCCGGGCTCCTCGACCTACTTCCGGGGCGCCCTCGTCGCCTACCACAACGACCTGAAGGAGGGCCTGCTCAAGGTCCGGGTGGACGTCATCCGGCGCTCGGGGGCGGTGAGCGAGGAGGTGGCGCGGGAGATGGCAGAGGGGGCGCGGCGCCTCCTGCGAGCCGACGTCGGGGTCGGGGTGACCGGGATCGCCGGACCGGGAGGGGGGACGCCGGAGAAGCCGGTCGGTCTCGTGTTTGTCGCCGTGGCCTCGCCGGAGCGGGCCGAGTCGAGGAGCTTCCGCTTCTCCGGCGACCGGGCCGAGAACCGGAAGCGCTCGGTCGAGGAGGCCCTGGAGATGCTCCTCGCGCTCCTTGCGCGCTGAGGCGCTTCTCTAGAAGGGAGACCACGATGCGCGTCTGCTCCTACCTTGACGTGAGCGGGCTTGTCGATCAGTCTGGGATCGGGGTCGCCCAGCGGAACACCCTGCGGGCGCTCTCCGAGGCGGGCGTCGAGGTGACGGACGACCCGCGCGAGCGCTATGACCTCCTCCATCTGCAGTACATCGGCCCCCTCGCCTGGCACCACGCTCGACGGGCGAAGCGGCGGGGGATCCCGGTTGTCCTGACGGTCCATGCGCCGCCGGACCTCGTCCGCGGAGGGATCACGTGTTCTGGTCTCGTCGCCCCGCTGTACGAGGCGTACCTGCGGAGGTTCGTGCGCCGGGTCGACCTCCTCCTCGCCCCCTCCGCCTTCGCCGCCGAGGCGATCCGCCCGATCTCCGGAGGCCGGCCAGTCCGGGTCGCGTCGAGCGGCGTGGAGGTCGAGCGGTTCCGCTACCAGGAGGAGGATCGCGCCGCCTTCCGGCGCGAGCGAGGGCTCGACCGGCCGACCGTCCTTGCCGTGGGGCAACTGATCCCGCGCAAGGGCGTGGCGACGCTCCTCGAGGTCGCGCGAGCGGTGCCCGAGGCGGAGTTCCTGTGGGCCGGGCCGCGGCCGAGCCGGTTTCTCTTCTGGAGCCCCCGCTTCGAGCGCCTTCTCCGGTCAAGGCCGGGGAACGTCCGCTTCCTTGGGTTCATCCCGAAAGTCGAGCGGGCGTACAGCGGGTGCGACGCCTTCTTCCACCCAGCGCACGCCGAGTCGCTCGGGCTCGTCCTCCTCGAGGCCTCGGCCGGTGGCCTTCCGATCGTCGCCCGGCGCCTGCCGGTGTACGAGGGGTGGTTCCACGAAGGGGAGGACGGCCTCCTGGGAGAGCGCCCTGAGGAGTTCGCCCGGCAGCTGCGCGGGATCCTTGCGGGAGAAGAGAGGCGGAGGGAGGTCGGGGCGCTTGCGCTTCGCTACGACCTTCCCCGCGCTGCCGAGGCCCTCCTCGCCGCGTACCGGGAGGTCCTATGAGCGGGCGCGTCCTCGTCATCGGGCTGGACGGGGTCGGGTTCGACCGCATCGAGCCGTGGGCCGCCGCGGGAAAGCTTCCCACCCTCGCCGGGCTCCTTCGTCGCGGGGCGCGGGGGGCGCTCCGGAGCACGATCCCTCCGGTCACGGGTCCGGCCTGGGCGAGCTTCCTGACCGGGGTGAACCCGGGCCGGCATGGGGTCCTCGAGTGGACGCGCCGCGTCGAGGGGAGCTACGAGTCCGCGGTCGTCACGGGGCGGGACGTCGCCCGCCCGACCCTCCTCGACCTCGCGAGCCGCGCCGGGAAGCGGGTCATCTCCGTCGGCCTCCCCCTCACTCACCCGCCCCGGCCAGTGAACGGGGTCGTCGTCCCGGGGATGCCCGCGCCGGAGGGGGACCGCTTCCTGACCCATCCCCCCGAGGCAAGAGAGGCTCTCCGGCAGGTCGCGCCGCACTACCGCCCCTTCCCGGAGTGCGCGCACCGGCCGACCCGACGAGGGAAGACGGCCGAGCTTATCACCTCGGCGCGGGCGCGGGCGGCCGCGGCGACCCACTTCCTCGAGACGGAGGCCTGGGACCTGGGGATCGTCCACTTCCAGGAGACGGACAAGGTTCAGCACGACCTCCTCGGCCGCGTCGGGGGAGGCTTCGACCCCATCCTTTCCGTCTTCCAAGAGGTGGACCACCTCCTGGCGGGACTCCTCGAGATCGCGCGGGAGCGGGAAGCGACCGTCGTCCTTCTCTCCGATCACGGGATGGGGCCGCAGGAGGGGACGTTCTCCGTCAACACCTGGCTCTGGCAGGAGGGGTACCTGGCTCTGAAAGGGGATGCGGCAGCGAGGGTGAAGCGGGCGGCGTTCCGTCTTGGCCTCACCCAGCGGCACTTCCACACGCTGGGGCTCTTCCTCTACCCTCTCGCCTTCCGCCTCCACCTCTCGCGCTCGTTCATGGACGTCGGGACCGGCGGCCCGATCGCCCGCCTCATCTCGTCCCTCTTCCTCTCCCTGGATGACGTCGACTGGTCGCGGACGAGAGCCTACTCCCGCGCGGAGGTCGGACACGTCTGCCTGAACCGTGTGGGGCGGGAGCCGCAGGGCATCGTGTCGGACGCGGAGGCGCCTCGCCTCGTCGCCGAGATCATGGAGCGTTTGCAGAGGGTCGTGGATCCGAGGACGAGCGAGCCCCTGCTCGGCGAGGTCTTCCGCCGTGAGGAGGTCTACGCCGGCGAGCACCTCGCCGCGGCGCCGGAGATCCTCTTCCTTCCGAGGGACCTTCGCGTGCTGGGCGCCGGGGCGTCCGGGTTCTACTCGAACCGTCTTTTCGACCGGCCACAGTGGCGGGCGAGCCACCGGATGGAGGGGATCCTGATCGCGAGCGGCGCGCCCTTTCGCCCCCAGGCGCGGATCGAGGGGGCGTCCCTCCTCGACCTCCTCCCGAACGCCCTCTACCTCCTCGACCTTCCGATCCCAGCGGACGTCGAAGGGACGGTCTGGGAGCACGCTTACCTCCCAGGGACCCTCGCCGCTCGCCCTCCTCGGTTCGAGGGAGCGGCCGAGCCCGCGACCCGCGGCGACGCAGGCGAGGACGAGGAGGCGGAGCTTCGCCGCCGCCTGAGCGACCTCGGGTATCTCTCCTAGCCTTGATCCGTTCTTCGGCCCTGTGCTAGTATGCGCCCATGAATCCGCGCCTCAAGCGGACCCTCTCTTGCATCCTTTCCGTGGTCGTGGGGTTCGCCCTCCTGGGGGGAGTCCTCTACTACGTCGGTTGGCGGAGCGTCGTCGCAGAGATCGTCGCGCTCCACTGGACCGGCGTGGCGGCGGTGGGAGGGACCGTCCTCCTTGGGGTGGGAGCGGGCGGGCTCTCCTGGTGGGTCATCCTCCGCTCGTACGGGGTCCGTCTTCCGTGGCGCCACGTCGCCGGGGCGTGGCTTGCGAGCTACGCGGTCACGTACCTCACCCCGACCCTCTACTTCGGCGGGGAGCCGGTGCGCGCTCTCCTCGTCGCCGACCGCTCGAAGGCGCCAGGAACGCGGATCTTCGCCACGATCGTCGTCGAGCGGGTCCTCGGCGGCCTCGCCCTCGTCCTGTTCATCCTCATGGGGAGCTTCTACGCGCTGGTCTCGCCGAAGATCGCCGCGACGGAGAAGCGGGTCGTCCTGTTCGGGGCAGCGTTCGTCTCCTTCTGGATCCTCGTCGGCCTGGTCAACTTCGCCGGGAACTTCAAGTGGATCAGCCGGCTGATCCGCCTCCTCGGGATCCCCTTCCGGCGCTGGGAGAGGGGCTTCGCCCGCGCGGCGGACAAGGTCTCGGAGACCGAGGACGAGATCCACACCGCCTTCACTGTTCACTGGAAGGGGACCGCCCTTGCCTTCCTCATCCAGCTCTTCGCCGCCCTCTGCGCCTACATGCGGCCGCAGGTCTTCTTCCACTTCTCGGCGTCGACGACCTTCGACTTCGCCCAGCTCTCCCTCCTGTTCACGCTGAACATCCTGATGGGCTTCTTCCTCTGGATCACCCCGGGCGGGGTGGGGACGAGCGAGGCGGCCCTGATCGGGATCTACCGGCTCGTGGGGGTGGGGAAGGAAGGGGCGGTCGCCTTCTCCCTCATCTTCAAGGTGTTCGAGTTCGCCATGGTCGGGGTCGGCCTCGCCTACACCTTCAGCCGCGGGATCGGAAGCCTCGTCCGGCGTCTGCACGAGAAGGCGCGGCGCGAGCGCCGCGAGGACGTCGCCCCGTAGCCCTTCCCCCGTCTCCTTGCGCTACAGAGGACACCACCGTAGACTTACCGGCCTGTTCCAGGTGTCCATGGGAGGGATCACGATGAAGAAGCTTGGTTGTGCCGCCGCCTTTCTCGCCGTCGCCCTCTTCGCGGGGGCGGCGTTCGCCCAGAGCGACGTAGAGGACTTCCCGGTGGGGACGACGAAAATGGCCTACGAGATCCGGACGGAGCACGTCTCCTCCCCGGAGTCCCTCGTCCTCATCGTCACCGGCTACGCTGACGGCCAGTACAAGGTCCAGATGACGGCTGAGGCGGTCGGGAAGCCGGACGAGCTCGATGTCTTCGGTTACCTGTTCGGGACGACGCGCATGACGACCGGAGGGTCGAGCGTGGCGTTCGACCCCCTGTCGGCCCTGATCGAGCGCCGCGACCGCCTCGCGCCGGGGGAGGAGTACCTCCTCGAGGGAGGGGGCAGCTTCTCCGGGACCGAGCTCGTGACGATCGCCACCCTGCCCTGCATCCGCGGGACGTACACGACGGCGAAGGACGAGAAGCTCCGGATGACGATCGCCTTCTCGCTCCTCCTGCCGGTCTTCACCTCGCCCTACGTCCGGGTGGAGGAGCTCCGAGACGGCACCTGGGTCGAGACGCTCCGCCTCGAGCTCGTCGAGTACACGGTGACCAAGGGGTAGCGATGCCGGTCCTGAGCCTGCGGGATGTCACCAAGACCTACCTTCTGGGCGAGACCTTGGTCCAGGCCCTCCGGGGGGTGGATCTCGAGATCGAGAAGGGGGAGGTCCTTGCGATCATGGGCCCCTCCGGCTCCGGCAAGTCGACGCTGATGCACATCCTCGGCCTCCTCGACACCCCGACCTCGGGGGAGGCGGCGATCGAGGGGACCGGCGTCAGCACCCTCACTGAGCGCAAGAGGGCGGGACTGCGGGGGAAGCGGATCGGGTTCGTCTTTCAGACGTTCAACCTCGTCGAGACCCTGACGGCGCAGGGGAACGTGGAGCTCCCGATGATCTTCCAGGGGGTGAAGCCGGACGTCCGCGCGAAGCGCGCCGCGGACATCCTGACGAAGGTTGGACTCCACGACCGGATTCGCCACCGGCCGAGCCAGCTCTCGGGCGGGGAGCGCCAGCGCGTGGCCATCGCCCGCGCTCTGGCGAACGACCCGGAGATCATTCTCGCCGATGAGCCGACCGGGAACCTGGACTCGGAGAGCGGGCAGCTGATTCTCGAACTCCTGGCCGATCTGGCGCGCCGCGATGCGAAGACGGTCATCCTCGTGACGCACAACCCCGACGCGGCGGCGATCGCCGACCGCGTCGTCACACTCAAGGACGGGAGGATCACCCATGAGCGGCGGAACGCTTAGGGACTTCCTCGTCCTCGCCGGGCGGAGCATCGCGCACCGCAGGCTCCGCAGCTGGCTGACCGTGATCGGGATCTTCATCGGGATCACGGCCGTCGTCGCCCTGATCTCGATCGGCTTGAGCCTCCAGAGCACGATGACCGGCCAGGTGGGGAAGATCTTCGGCTACAACACCTTCGTCATCTTCGGGGAGGACCCCTTCTCTCAGCAGAGCCACTCGAGCATGGGCGCGTTCCAGCTCGACCTGGGCACGGTCAAGGCCGTGGAGGGTGTCGTGGCGGTGGCGGCGGTGCGGGAGGAGAGCGGGTTCGTCGTCGGGCCAGAGAAGAAGGGGTTGCTCCCCGTGATGGGGCTCTCCCCCGAGCTGGCGACGGAGTTCAAGTCCTTCCTCATGGACCAGTCGCTGGAGAAGGGAGGGAGGTTCTTCCAATCCGGGGACGGCGAGCGCGTCATCCTCGGGGGTCGGATCGCGCAGAGGCTCGGGGTCACGCTCGGGTCGACGATCGAGATCCAGGACCGGCCGTTCGAGGTGATCGGGGTCCTCACCCTGGTCGAGGGGGGGGCCGAGGGCTCTCGAGGGGGGATGGGCGGTGGCTTCTCCGTCGGGACGAGTTCCGCTGACGACACACTCTACGTCCCGTTCGAGATTATGGACTCCCTCTTTGGGCCTTCGGACACGGTTCTCCTCACCCTGGTGAAGACCGCGGAGGGGGCGGACGTCGACGAGGTCGCCGACCGCGTCGAGACGACACTGCACGACCTCGGGAGCGAGGACGCAACCGCGATCACCTACAACGACATCAACCAGCAGATCGGCACGATCATGGGCGCGGTGAGCGCCTTCCTGGCTGGGCTCGCCGGGATCTCCCTCCTCGTGGGGGGGGTGGGCGTCATGAACACGATGTACACCTCGGTCCTCGAGCGGACGCGAGAGATTGGCGTCATGAAGGCGATCGGGGCGACGAACGGCCACGTCCTCGCGATCTTCCTCATCGAGTCCGGGCTGATGGGACTCGTCGGGGGCATCGTCGGGGCCGGGCTCGGCGCTGGTCTGTCGGTCCTGGCTGGGGCGCTGATCCGGCGCTTCGTCGAGCAGGTGGAGTTTGTGACCGTCATCAGTCCGGGACTGATCGCCGCGACCCTCTTCTTCTCTTTCCTCCTGGGCGCCCTGGCCGGGTTCCTTCCGGCGCGGCGGGCGGCGAAGCTTCCTCCGGTCGACGCCCTGCGCTACGAGTGATGTCGGACCCGGAACTTGCCTAGCCCGGTCAGACTCGCTCCGAGGAGCCCTCCCAGCCCTCCGATGAGGAGGCCGAGGGGAAACGCCACGAGGATGGCCGCCGTCACCCTCCCCGCGTCCGCGAGGCCGGGGACAAACCCAAACGCCCACGGACGGGCGACGGCCCACAGGTGAAGGAGGGAGAGGACGGCAAGGACGAGGAGGGACGCGATGAGGCCGACCATCCCTCCCAGGAGGATGAGTGGCGACTGGATCGTCCCCTCCGTCACCCCGGATAGCCGGAGGAGGCGGATTTCCCCGGCGAAGTCGTCGAGGAGGGCACCGTAGGCGAAGCGGGCGACGATGAGGGCGAGAACGAGGGTCGAGGCGAGGGAAATGAGGAGCCCAAGGCGCGTCGAGGACGGCAGAGCAGGTCCCCGCGAGGGCTGTCTCCCCGGCCCCTCGACGCGCGCGACGCCCTGGGTCGAGCGCAGGGCCTCGGCAAGCTTCGCCGCCGCGTCGGGCCCTGTCCCCTCGATCCGCAGGATCCCTCCGCCCTTCTTTCCCACCTCCTGCCCGAAGAGATAAGACAGGGTCTTCACCTCCGGCCTCCCGCGCACGTTCAGATACAGGGCCTCCACGTCACGTGTGGAGAGGAGAGGGGAGAGATGGGCTGCGATCCCGGTCGGGCCGAGCGTTCCGACGGTCTTCTCGGCCTCCGTCAGGAGGAAGAGGCCGGAGAAGGCGACGAGGAAGGCGGCCGTGACGAGCGCGACGCCCCCGAGGCAAAGGACGCTCCGGGACCGGAGCGCGGCCACGAGCTCGCCGAAGACGAACCAGGAGGAGCTCATGCTCCGGTCACCTTCCCGTCGGCGAGGTGGAGGATCCGCCCCGCCCCGGGTGGGACGGGCCCCCGCGTCGCGACGAGGGAGGTGATCCCGCTGCGCCGGAGCTGGAAGAGGAGCGCTAGGGCGTCCTCGCGCTCGTGCTCCGTGAGATCCGCGAACGGCTCGTCCACAAGGAGGAGGGAGGGCTCGTTGGCGACGGCCAGGGCGAGCCCCAGGCGGACACGGTCCAGCGGCGCGAGCTCCTCTGCTGGAGCCCCGGCGCGCGCAGCGAGCCCGACCTGCTCAAGGGCAACGAGGGCCCGCTCCTCGGCCTTCTCGCGGAAGTCGCCCAGCGCGCGGAGCTTGAACGCCACCTGGCCGAGGACGGTCCGCCGGAGAGGGGTGAACCCCTGCGGCAGGAAGCCGATCCTCCGGCGGAGGTCGGCCGCCTTCTCCCGCGAGAGTCGGGGGATGTTCCTTCCGAGGACCAGGACCTGCCCGCTCTGAGGCGGTAGCTGAGCGGAGAGGAGGAGAAGGAGGATCGACTTCCCTGCCGCCGCCGCGCCGAGGAGGACGACGAGCTCTCCGCGGTCCACGTGCAGATGGACCCCCTCCAGGACCTTGATGGCGTCCTCCGTCGTGTGCGAGAGCTCGGAGACCTGGATCATCACGGACATCGGGCGATGACGAACCGCTCCTTCCCGGCGAGGTCACGCTCGACCACCGCTCCCGAGAAACCGGTCTGCGCGAGGTGCGCGACGACGGTCGCCCCCTGCCCGTCCCCGATCTCGAGGAGCACGGCCCCCCCGGACCGCAGGCGGCCGCTCAGGCCCCGGGCGATGCGCGCGATCTCGCCCGTCCCGTCTTCCCCGCCGTCGAGGGCCATCCGCGGCTCATGGTCACGGACCTCGGTCGCGAGCCCCGCGATCTCCTGGCGCGGGATGTACGGCGGGTTGGAGACGACGAGGTCGAACGAGGCCCCGTCGAGGGCGGACGTCCAATCGCTTTCCAAGAACGAGATCCTCTCCAGGACGCCGTTCAGCGCGGCGTTCTCCCGAGCGAGCGTGAGGGCCTGCGGGGAGAGGTCGACCGCGGTCACCCTCGCCCTCGGGAGGTAGCGTGCCAAGGAGACGGCGATCACGCCGCAACCGGTCCCAAGGTCAAGACAGGAGATCTCCCGTTCCCTGGGGGCAAGACGAAGGACCTTCTCGACGAGTTCCTCGGTCTCAGGCCGAGGGATGAGGGCCTGCGGGCCGACGCGGAAGCGCAGGCCGAGGAAGGGCATCTCGCCGATCAGGTGCTGGAGAGGGGTACCGGAGCGGCGACTCTGGATGGCCGTGCGGTAGCCTTCCCTCTCCTCCGGAGTCAGCGGCTGGTCCGGGGAAACGTAGAGGTGGAGCCGGTCGACGCGCAGGACGTAGGCCAGGAGCGTCTCCGCCTCCAGCCTCGGTTGGACAATCCCCGCGTCCTCGAAGTACCCCCTCGTCCAGTTGAGAACCTCGCGGACAGTCCAGGTGACGGTCAGCTCGCCTCCCCCCTTCACCCCCGGCACGCGCCCCCCAGCGCGATTTCGCTGTACACGATAGCAGAAGCTTGCAGTGAAGTCAAGCGCGGATATAATGGGCCTTCGCGAGACTCTACCGAAGAGGTCCCGCTTCCAGAGGGAGAGAGGAGGTCGGAGGATGGCCAGGGCGTTGCTGTACCTCTTTCTCTCGGCCGTCGGCGCGGGCGTCACCGCGAGGAATGGCCTCGTTCCTCCCCTCGGACCCCTCCCGGGCTGGGCGTCGAGCGCGATCGTCGGAGCCGCGGCCGGAGCGCTCCTGGCGTGGGGAGTTCGCTTCGCGTGGAGGGAGCTCTCCCTCCGCACCGTCCGCGAGGAGGCCGCGGTGCGCGTCGTCAACGCGGTCTTCGTCGGTCTGGCCACGGCCGGCGTGGGGGGCCTTCTCGCTCTCGCCCTCCGGCTTGCCCTCTCCCCCAGCGTGGGGGTCCGGGTGGCCGAGGGCCTGATCCTCCTCCTCTCCCTGCTGTTTGGCCTGCGCTTCGGGTACGCCCTGGAGCGCCCGCTCCTCTCCCTCTCGGCTCCGAGCCGCAGGAAGTCGGCGCCCGCAGCGGTGCCGAAGGTCCTCGACACGAGCGTGATCATCGACGGCCGGATCGGCCTCCTCTTGAGGACCGGCTTCCTCGAGGGGGAGCTCCTCGTCCCGGAGTTCATCCTGGCCGAGCTTCAGGGGGTCGCTGACTCCTCAAACAGCGTCCGGCGGCGGAAGGGCCGGCGAGGCCTGGAGGTCCTTGGGGAGCTGATGCGCGATGAGTCCGTCCGGATCCGCCTCCTCGCCCTCGACTACCCTGAGATCGCCGAGGTGGACCGCAAGCTGATCCGCCTGGCGAAGGAGCAGGGGGCCTGCCTCGTCACGACGGACTACAACCTGAACCGCGTGGCGCAGGTGGAGGGGGTACGCATCCTGAACGTGAACGAGGTGGCCAACGCAGTCAGGGTCCCGTTCATCCCTGGGGAGGAGCTCTCCATCGAGGTGATCGACCGCGGGGAGGAGATCGGCCAGGGGGTCGGGTACCTGGACGACGGGACGATGGTCGTGGTCGAGAACGGCCGGCGCCACATCGGCCGGACGATTCGGGCCACGGTGAAAAGCACGCTGCAGACGGAGGCCGGGCGGATGCTGTTCGTCGAGCCGGCGGGGGAGGCGCGATGGGAGAGGTGAGGCGGACGTGGATGAAGAGAGCGGCGGTGGGGATGGCGGGGGTGTTCGTCGCTGCCGTCCTCTCCGGCTGTTCCTTCTTCGGCGGGGGGAGCGCCCCCCAGGTGAAGAACTGGGAGCCGGTCCTCTCTCCGGACGGGACGAAGCTCGCGTTCGAGACCCTGGCCGAGAAGACCTACGAGATCTACGCACGGACCCTAGCCACCGGCGAGACGGTGCAGCTCACGACGAACCAGGCGAACGACTGGTCGCCGAGTTGGTCGCCCCAGGGGGACCGGCTCGTCTTCTCGTCGGAGAGGAACAAGAACGTCGACCTGTACGTGGTCGACCTCGCCACCCTTGCCGAGACCCGCCTGACCGACGACCCGGCCGAAGAGGTGAACCCGAGTTGGGGCGCCGACGGGAGGGTGTACTTCAACTCCAACCGCTCCGGAGCGTGGGAGATCTACTCGGTGAACGGGGACGGCACGGACCTGACGAAGATCACCGGGGCGTCGGCCCCGAGCCAGGGAGGCTAGCGTGCCGGAGCGAGGGGTCTCCGCGATCGTCCTTGCCGCCGGCCGGGGGAAGCGCCTCGGCACAGGAGGGAACAAGGCGTTCGTCCCTCTCCTCGGCCGCCCCCTTCTCTCCTACGCTCTCGCCGCGTTCTCCCGCTCGCGCCAGGTGGACGAGGTCATCCTCGTCGTCGCGCGTGGGGAGGAAGAGGAGGCGCGGGAGGTCGCCAAGGGCATGGCGCGGGTCGTTGCCGGCGGGGAAAGGCGGCAGGATTCCGCCCTCGCCGGAGTCGAGGCGTCGCGCGGGAGGATCGTCCTCGTCCACGACGCGGCGCGCCCCTTCCCAAGCGAGGCCCTCCTCCGCCGGGTGATCGAAGGGACGCTCGAGCATCAGGCGTGCGTCCCGGTCGTCTCCATTGCGGACACGCTACGGTACCGAGAGACGGATGGCACGCTCCGGCCCGGGACGATCGAGCGGGAAGGGCTCTTGCGGATGCAGACGCCGCAAGGTTTCGAGCGTGACCTCTACTGGCGCCATCTGCGAGAGGCGAAGGGAGCCCTCCTCGACGACGCCGAGGCCGTCCTCTCCTGCGGGGTCCCGATCGTCACCGTCCCCGGCGAGGCGATGAACCTGAAGGTCACGACCCCAGACGACCTCGTCCTGGCCGAGGTCATCGCCCGCGGCCTGGGCGGCCTTTGCCCTCCGACGGAGCCGCGGCTAGAATAGCCCGAACTCGTTCTTATAAGGAGGCTTCAGCATGAAGAGGGTACGGGTGTCGTTGGGAGTTCTCTTGGCGGTGGGCGTCCTCGCCGGCGCGGTCCTCGCGGGCGGGCTGACGCCCGCGTTCTACCCCGCGGGCGACCGCATGGTCGCCATCCTGACAAACGAGGTCGGGGCTCCGGTGACCGGGCTGCACATCGAGTTCGACCGCGAGGTCACGATCGTGAACAAGATCGAGTTCGGCGGATACCTCCCGGCTCTCACGCCTCTCTCCGGGACGTCCTTCGACTTCAACGGCGGCAGCCTCGTGGCCGGCGGGGACGTGGAGCTTGACTGGCAGCCGATGGATGCCGTGCCGACCCTCATCCTGTGGATGGACGGAGCGCGCGCCGTGGGGGCGCCCTACGTCACCTCGGTCGAGAAGCTCGGCTGGCTGCTCGGCGTCGGGATCGTCTACCTGCGCGAGTCCAACCCGGCCCTTCTGGCCGCCGCGTTCCAGGAGTTCTTCGCCCTCAACGCGGAGTTCTTCGGGCAGGTCTCTCTGACCCTCGGGATGAACATCGCGGACGCTGTGACGCCAGTGATCATGACCGCCCCGGCAGAGGGGATTCAGAACTTCTTCAACACCCTCGTCGGGATGCTGGGCGTCACGAGCCTGGACGAGCTCATGACCGGGAGCGTGAACATGTCCCCGCTCCTCAAACTCCTTGGCCTCTAAGCGCACCCTGAAGAAGTCGGGACGGGGAGGGCTCCTCCCCGTCCCGTTCCTCCGGCGCTTCACCACCGCGGCTGCCGCGGGCCTCCTCCTCGGGGGCGTCTCCGCAGCGGCTCAGACGACGACCGGGACCAGCCAGGCGAGGACGCTCCTCGACGACCTCCTCTCCTTCCTGTACAGCCTCGGCCACCTGATCGGACAGGGGATCGTAGAGCTCATCCACAAGATCCTCCCCTCGCTTCCGTTCCCGGCCGAGCTCGTGGACCCGATCGGAATCCTGGCCATCCTGACGATCTTCCTCGTCCTTGTCTCCCTGGCGAAGAAGCTCGCCTGGATCCTCGTGATCGTGGGCTGGGTCCTGATCGTCGTTCGGATCATCCTCGTGGTGGTGAACGCGCGCCTCTAGCGGGAGGCACGAGCGGCGGCGCGGGTGCGCTCCGGGGAGAGAGGGTAGGCCGCGACCGGCCTCCCGATGGCGTGCGCCACGGCGAGAGCCACGGCGGCATGGGAGGCCATTAGGGGGACCTCTCCCAGACCCTTGGCCCCGTGGGGTCCTCCGGCGTAGGCAGCCTCGACGAAGTCGACCTCGACCTTCGGCGCGACGTCGCGCACGGTGGGGATGCGGTAGGTCGTCAGGCCGCGGGCGAGGAGTTCTCCGCCCTTCGTTACGATCTCCTCCGTCACGGCGTAGCCGATCCCTTGAGCGATCCCCCCCTCGACCTGCCCTGACGCCGTCTGGCGGTTGAGCACCTTCCCCGAGTCGTGGACGGCAACGAAGTCCTCCACGGAGACCTCGCCCGTGACGAGGTCGACTTCGACCTCGGCCACGTGCGTCGCGTAGGCGTAGGCGAAGTACGCCCTTCTCTCCCCTTTCTCTGGATCCCAGCGCGTCGGCTCGGCGTGCGCCCACCCCTCGACCGCCGGGTCGAGGTTCTGCAGGAAGAACGCGTGGGCGATCCGCGGAAGCTCGCGGGAGGCGTCCTCGGCGCGAATCCCGAGGCTCGCCGCGACCTCCTCGATCCGCTCTCGGAGCCTCCGGGCGCCGTCCTGGATCGCAAGGGCTGAGAGGATCGTCCCGCGAGAGGCGACCGTCGGCCCGCTGTCCGGGACGCGCGACGTGTCGGCTGGGGCGAGGTGGACTCGTTCGAGCGGGATCCCCAAGGCCTCGGCCGTAACCTGCAGAAGGACGACGGAGAGGCCTTGCCCCATCTCGACCGTCCCCACCGCGACCGTGACCGAGCCGTCCGCCTCGAGCTTGAGGTACGCGCCGGCCTTGTCCAGGAAAGAGGAGCGGCAGCCCATGCCGACCCCGTAGACGACGCTCGCGACCCCAAGTCCCCGCCGCCGGTCCAGAGAACGGGCGTTGTGCTCCTCGACCGCGCGGAGCCGCTTCTCCCAGCCCGCGATCTCCGCGGCGCGCTCGACCGTCTCCGCCGCGCCGACGCTCGTGTCGAGCCTCTGACCGACCGGCGACTCGTCCCCTGGTCGCAGGGCGTTCCGGCGCCGGATCTCCAGGCGGTCGATCCCGAGCTTCTCGGCCAGGAGGTCCATCTGCGCCTCGTGCGGGAAGATCACCTGAGGGCTCCCGAAGCCGCGGAACGCCCCGCAGGGGACGGTGTTCGTCGCCGCGGAGCGGCCGACGATCTCGACGTGCGGAACGCGGTACGGTCCCGGGGCGGTGACGACCCCGCGCCACAGAACAGCGGAGGAGAGGGTCTGGTACGCCCCGGCGTTGTACACGAACTCGACCCTGACCGCCGTGAGGCGGCCGTCCTTCGTCGCCCCGCTCGCGTAGCGGACGACCGAGGGATGGCGCTTGCTCGTCGTCAGGATGTCCTCCCGCCGGTCGAGGACGAGCTTCACCGGCCGGCGCGCCTTCCAGGCGAGAAGCGCGGCCAAGGAGCAGAGATGCGAGGGGACGTCCTCCTTCCCCCCGAACGCCCCGCCCGTCGCGGTCTGGACGATCCTCACCTTGGCGAGGGGGAGGCCGAGGACCTTCGCCACCGCTCCCTGGACGTAGAACGGGCACTGGAGCGACCCGTAGACCGCCATCGCCCCGTGCTCCTCCGGGACGGCGATTGCGCCCTGTGTTTCGATGTAGGCGTGCTCCTGGTACCCAGTCCGGTACTCCCCGTGGACGACGACGTCCGCCTCGCGGAAGCCCTGCTCAACGTCTCCCTTGCGGATGGAGAGGAGGTTGAACAGGTTCCCTGCCTCCGCGGCGGCGGGGACAGCGACGACCGGCGCGCCCGGCCGGAGCGCCTCCTCCGGGTCCGCGACGGCTGGGAGGGTCTCGTAGTCGACCTTCGCCCGCTTCGCCGCCTCGTCCGCGCTCCGGCGGTCGTCTGCCGCGAGAAGCGCAACCGGCTCGCCGATGTAGCGGACGACGTCGCGCGCGAGGGCGGGCTGGTCGTCGAAGATGACGTGGACGACGTTCTCGCCTGGAACCTCGTCCGCGACAACCGTGGCCAGGACGCCCGGGTGGGCGAGGACGTCGGAGAGGTCGACCCTCAGGACGCGGGCGTGGGGGTGAGGACTGCGGATCACCTTGGCGAAGAGCATCCCGGGGAAGGCGAGGTCGTCGGCGAACCTCGCCTCCCCGCGCACCTTGTCGACCGCGTCCGGTCGCGCTATGCCTGCGCCGATGAGGGTCATCGCCTAGGTCTTACTACAGCCGACCTCCCAGGGTCAAGGTGAGGATCGCCTTCTGCGTGTGCAGTCGGTTCTCCGCCTGGTCGAGGATCCACGAGAGCGAGTTGTCGCACACCTCGGGGTCGGCCTCGTTCCCGCGGTCGACCGGCATGCACTGCAGGAGGTGCCCCGGCGCGCAGCGCCTCTTCTGTCGCTCGACGGAGTACTTCCAGTCGCCGTACCTCTTCGCGATCTCGGCTTCCTTCTCCTTGCCGATCGTGTAGCGGTCCTTGGTGAACCAGTTCCGTGGGAAGACGACCGTCGCCCCGTCGAGGGCCTTGTCCAGGTTGTGCGAGACCTCGAACGACCCGCCCGACGCCGAGGCGAGCCTCCGGCAGTCGTCCATCACCTTCGGGTCGAGGGCGTACTCCGGCGGGTGGGCGAGGACGACGTCCATCCCGTACAGGGCCGAGATGAGGGCCGTCCCCTGCACCGAGCACCAGCCGCGGATCCACGGGGACCAGGCCCACATGATGACGATCTTCTTCTTCCGGACGTCGCCAAGCTTCTCCTGCATCGTGTAGATGTCGGTGAGCGACTGGCAGGGGTGGTTGATGTCCGAGGCCATGTTGATGATCGGGACCTCGGCGTGTTCGGCGAACTTCCGCATCACGAGGTCGCCGTGCCCGTAGTACTGGACGGCGTCGTCGAGGAGCCGGATCCCGATCCCGTCGCAGTAGCGGGCCATCGCCTCCGCCGTGTCCTTGACCGTCTCCCCGGCCCCGGGCTTGTCCTCGAGCGAGAGGCGCATCGTCTGCGGGTTGATGAACTGCGCGTGGCCTCCGAGCTGCGTCATCGCCGTCTCGAACGACATCCGAGTCCGCGTGGAGCCGGCGAAGAACATCATGGCGAACGTCTTGTACTCGAGGGTCGGGTGGGGCTTCCGGCTGTAGTACGCCCCCTTCAGTTGGTCGGTGACCTTGATCGCGATGTCGTACTCTTCCTTCGTCCAGTCGAGTTCGCTCACAAGGTCCCGCCCCGCAAGGTCAAACCAGCTCATCTCTCTCCTCCTTCCCGCCTCCGCCTAGCCAAGGAGGACGGCGAGCATCCCCTTCTGGCCGTGCAGGCGGTTCGCGGCTTCCTCCACGATGACGGACTGCGGCCCGTCGATGACCTCGTCGGTCACCTCCATGTCGCGGTCTGCCGGGAGGCAGTGCATGTAGATCGCGTTGTCGGTCTTGGCCATCTTCTCCTTGGTCGTGATCCAGTGCTTGTTCGCCTCGAAGACGGCCTTCGCCTTCTCTGGGTCCATCGGTGTCTTCCCGTCGGTCGGCTGAACCGTCCACGCCTTCGGGTAGACGGCCTGCGCGCCCTTGAACGCCTCGTCCATGTCGTACACGACGCGGAACTTCCCGCCGTGCCGCGCGGCAAGGTCCTTCGACGCCTGGAGGATCTTCGGGTCGAGGTCCAGGCCCTTGGGGTGGGCGAGGGTGACGTCCATCCCCATCATCGACGCGGCGACGATCGCGCTCTGCGGGACGGCGAGCGGCTTCTCCACCGACCCGGAGTAGGCCCAGCTCATGACGAACTTCTTCCCCTGCAGGTTGTGGCCGAGCTTCTCCTGCATCGTCATCACGTCGGCCAGGTCCTGGCAGGGGTGGTACATGTCGTCCTCCATGTTGATCACCGGGACGCGCGACCAGTCGGCGAACTCGCGGATGATCCGGTTCCCCTTGCCGTACTTCCAGTCCGTGTACTTCCCGTAGATGCGGATCGCGATCGCGTCCCCCATCTCGGCGAGGACGCGGGCGACGTCGCTGATCCGCTCGGTCGAATACGCCTTCTCGTCCCCCTTCAAGGCCGGAGTGTACACCGCGCCGGGCTGGAGGAAGTGAGCGTGGCCTCCCAGCTGAGTCATCGCGGTCTCGAACGAGTTCCGCGTCCTGAGCGACGTGTTGTAGAAGAGCATGTGCAGCGTCATCCCGTCGAGGAGCTTGTGCGGCTCGCGGCGGATGAACTTGCGCTTCAGGTCGTGTGCGGTGTCGAGTATGGCCTCCATCTCGTCCCGCGTGAACTCAAGCCAGGTGATGAAGTCTCGTCCCCTCAGGCTCGTGTTGGACATCCTTCCTCCTTACTCCTTCGTGATCGTCGTTCCGGCTTTCCCTTCCAGGGCGTCGGTCGCCCGGTGGAGGGACGTGATGATCGCTTTCTCCCCGCCCGCCTCGATGAAGCGGATCGCGGCGCGAACCTTGGGCTCCATTGACCCCGTGGCGAAGTGCCCCTCGGCATGGTAGCGCTTGGCGTCGGCGACCGTCATGTGCGAAAGGGCCTTCTCCTGCGGCGTCTTGTAGTGAAGCTTCACCTGCTCCACATCGGTGAGGATGAGGAAGATCCGCGCCCCGACGTCGACGGAGAGGCGCTCTCCGGCGAGGTCCTTGTCGATCACCGCCTCCACGCCGACGAGGCCGCCGTTCTCGCGCACGACCGGGATCCCACCGCCGCCTGAGGCGACGACGATCGACCGGGCGTCGACGAGCTGGCGAATCGCGGCCTTCTCGAAGATTTCGATCGGGTCGGGCGAGGGGACGACGCGGCGCCAGCCGCGTCCGGCGTCCTCCTTGACGTGGTAGCCCTTCTCCCTCTCCAGGCGCCTCGCCTCGTCCTCCTTGTAGAACGGGCCGACGGGCTTCGTCGGGTTCTGGAAGGCAGAGTCCTTTTCGTCCACCACAACCTGGGTCACGAGGGTCGCGATCGGGATGTCCCCCCGCCCCTTCTCGGCGAGGAGGTTGTGCAGGGTCTGCTGGATCATGTATCCGATCAGCCCTTGGCTCTCCGCCCCGCAGACGTCGAGAGGCATCGGCGCGGCGACCGCCTTCCCCGCCTCGTTCTGGAGAAGGATGTTCCCCACCTGTGGGCCGTTCCCGTGGGTGACCACGATCTTGTACTTCCCTGAGGTCACCATCTGCGCGAGCTGCTCGCAGGTCGTCCGCACGTTCGCCATCTGCTCCTCGATCGTCCCCTTCTGGCCCGGTTGAAGGATGGCGTTCCCCCCGAGCGCGATCACCACAAGCGTCTTCTCCGTCGTCATCTGATCACCCTTTCCCTATTGGTTTCCGCCCCGCGCCTCTCTCAACTCCCTCCTCGTCATCGAGGAAGCGGGCGAGGGTCTCGAGCGCTGCGTACAGTGAGGCGAGCTCCACGTACTCGTCGGGCCGGTGCGCCTGTCCGATCGTGCCCGGGCCGTAGATCACGAGCGGAACCTGGAGCCGGGGGAGGAGCGCGACCGCGTCCGTGCAGAAGGGAGCGCGCCCCGCCTCCTCCGGGCTCACGCCCGCCGCCGCGAGGAACCTCTGGACCCACGGGTGGCGAGAGTCGGACGCGATCGGCGGCTGGTAGCTCACGACCCGTGAAGAGAAGGAGACACCCGCGCGCTCCGCCTCCTCCTGGCCCAGTCTGTCCACCAGGTCGAGAGAGTGGATTCGGTCCTCGTCCGCGAGGACTCGGAAGTCAAGCCGGACCTCGGCCCGGTCCGGGACGACGTTCACCCTCCACCCGCCCCGGAACTCACCGACGTTGAGCGAGGTCCTCCCCTCTCCGGTTCCGCTGGGAAGGGCCGCCACGGCCTGGACGAGCCGGAGCGCAAACGCGCAGGCCGGGAGAACGGCGCTCCTCCCCATCTCCGGGACCGACCCGTGCGCCGCCTCGCCGCAGAAGTGAGCGTCGACCCACAGCTCCCCCTTCTCCCCGACGTACACCTCCCCTCCCGTGGGCTCGGCGATGAGGAGGAGTTCGGCGTCGTCACCGAGGCCAGAGGTCGCGAGCAACGCCGCCCCGCGGTAGGCGCCCTCCTCGTCGGCGGTCAGGGTAAGGACGACGTCCTTCCTTGGCCGGAGCCGGCCCGCGGCCACGAGCCGCACCACCGTAACGAGGACGGCGACCCCGCCCTTCATGTCTGCGGTGCCGCGGCCGTACAGTCGACCCCCTCGCACCTCTCCCCCGAACGGAGGGACGCTCCACCCCTCGTCGTCTGCGGCGACGGTGTCCAGGTGGCCGCACAGGACGAGGCTCCCTGGCTCCTCGCCCGGGATCCGCGCGAGAAGCGAACTCCTCCCCTCCTCGAGAGGGATGAGCCGTGCCTCGATCCCATCCCGGGCGAGGAGGTCGCGCAGGAAGACGGCGATCTCGTGCTCGCCCCCCGGAGGGTTCGCGCTGGGGATCCGCACAAGGCTCTGAGCGAGGGCGACCGTCTCCTGCCGGACCCTCTCATCGATCGCGTGCCCCTGCCCCGTCTTCCCTCTCATCTCGCCTCGATCCTCACGTCCCCGCGGTCTCTCGCATCCTCTGCCAGTGCTCGACCATCCGCTCGGCGGCGGCGGCCGAATCCTTCTTCCCGATCGCCTCCACAAGCTCCTCGTGCAGGTCGACGACCCGCTCCAGGTCCTCTCGTGTCCGGAGGTAGTAGCGCCGGGTGAACTCCCGGTAGAGGGTCTGATCCATCGTCTGAACAAGGGGAGCCAGCGCCGAGGTGACGAGGCGGTTCCCGGCCGCCCCGATGAGGGCAAGGTGGAAGCGCTTGTCCGCCTGGAAGTAGCGAGTGAAGTCCCCGCTCTCCACCTCGGCGTGCATCGCCTCGATCGCCTGACGCAGATCGCGGAGCCCGGCCTTGCTCGCCTTCTGCGCAGCGAGGGCGGCCACGCTCGGCTCGAGGGCCTCGCGCGCCTCCATCACCTCGAGGCATCCGGCATCGCTCTCGAGAAGGAGAGGAGCGTCCTCCTCCTCCTCCTGAGATGGAGACCGACGCACGAAGTTCCCGCTTCCCGTCTTGGCCTCAATCAGGCCGACCGCCTGCAAGGCGGAGAGGGCCTCGCGGACCGAAGGACGGCTCACGCCCATCTCCTGCGCTAGCTCGGCCTCCGAGGGCAGGCGGCTCCCGATCGCGTAGACCCCGTCCCGGATCGCCCGGACGACCTGCTCAGCGACGACCGCCGACACCTTGGTGGCGTGCACCTTCTGGAACGGCATGCTGTCCTCTCAAGGGCTAACCTGTCAGTCAGCCAGGCAGCATGATAGCGGCGTCCGGGAGGCCGCGCAAGCGGACGTCTTGACTAGGGCGCTGAGTCCGAGATCGGCGGGGCTCCTGCGCCGCGGCGAGGCACGAACCGCCCCCATCCGGGCTCGCCGCGGAAGGAGCCGCCGGCGTAGACGACCCGTCCGCGGGACACGGTCGCCGCAACGTCGCCGCGTACCCTCCGTCCCTCATACGGCGAGAAATCGGTCCGCATGTGGAGCCGATCCGCGGAGACAGTCCACTCGGCATACGGGTCGAAGACGACGATGTCCGCGTCCGCCCCAACGGCGAGGCTTCCCTTCGCTGGAAAGAGCCCGTGCACGCGCGCCGGCGCGGCCGAGAGGAGGCGCGGGAGGGCGGTGAGAGGGAGCCTCCCCGCGGCGACCCCTTCGGAGTGAAGAAGCGGCAGGAGCGTCTCCACACCTGGGAGCCCGTACGGAAGGTCGAGGAATGACCCTCGCCACGTTTTCTGCGCTCGGGTGAACGGGCAGTGGTCGCTGGCCACAAGGTCGAGAAGCCCAGAGCGGAGCCCCTCCCAGAGCGCCTCCTGGTCCTCCCTCTGCCGGAGAGGCGGGCTCGCGGCGTAGAGGTGCCCGTCCGGCCCTCGGTACACCGCCTCGGTGAGGAGGAGGTACTGCGGACAGGTCTCGGCGGTGAGGTGCGTCCCGTCCCGCTTCGCGCGAGCGACTGCCTCAAGACCGAGGGCGGAGCTGACGTGGACGACATGAACCGAGGCTCCAGTCCTCCGGGAGAGGGAGGCGATCTCGTCGATGGCAAGAGCCTCGGCCCTCGCCGGACGGGCGCGAGCGAGGGTCTCCATGCGGCCGCGCTCGGTCGAGGTCAGGGTCCCGAGAATCGCCTCGATCACCCCCTCGTCCTCACAGTGGACGAGGGCCGTCGCGCCCAGGCGCGCCAGGACGCGGAAGGAAAGACGAAGGTTCGTGCTCGTCGAGCGCCGGCCTGAGGCGGCGTAGGCGGTGTAGAACTTGAAGCTCGTGACCCCACGCTTGAAGGCCCCGGCAAGCTCCTCGTCGCTGGGCCGGCGACCGACGACCTCCCCGTGCAGGGCCACGTCCACCGCCGCTCCGCTCAGTTCGGCGAGGCGCCGCTCGATGTCCTCTGGGATCGACGTCTGCGCGCTTCCGACCGTGAAGTCGATGAGGGTCGTCACCCCGCCGCAGGCCGCGGCGACCGTCCCGCTCTCGAAGTCGTCGCTCGACCTCGTCCCGCCGACCGGGAGGTCCATGTGAGTGTGGGCGTCGATCGCGCCGGGGAGGACGAGCGTCCCCTCTGCCGGGACGACCTCGCGCCCGCGGAGGCCGACCCCGATCGCGGCGATCCGCTCCCCTTCCACCGCGAGGTCGGCGCGCTCCGTCCCCTGGGGGGTGACGAGGGTCCCACCCCGGACGACGAGATCGTAGGTCATGTCAGCTCTCTCCCCTTCTCGAACTGCGAACCCCTCTAGGAAACACCGTCCCCGCATGGTACCATTGCCCAGAAGAGCGGTCAAGACACGTCCAGAACGGCATGAAGTCCATGCAGACTCGCCGAGTGGCGGGTCTGAGCTGAGGAGTGCGAGATGATCGATCTGAGAGTGAACGAAGCCCAGCTCGAGCGGGCGGCGAGGCGGGCGCGGGAGAGAGGGGTGGTCATTCCCACCTTCCGCGAGATGCGTGACCCCTCCCTCGTCCCGGAGAGGGTCCGGCTCGGCTTGCGGGAGGTCGGCCTGTGGGACCTCCATCCCCTGAACCTCTACCGCATCACCTGGAAGAACGAGCCCGTCCAGAAGGGCGGCGGGTTCGGGAGGGTGAACCGCCTCGAGTTCCCGCGGGAGCTCTCCGGTGTGCGCGCACGGATCGTCGGCCTCGTCGGCAAGTGGTTCCCCACCGGCGCGCACAAGGTGGGGGCCACGTTCGGCTGCCTCGTCCCGCGCCTCGTCACCGGCCAGTTCGATCCCACGTTCCACAAGGCGGCCTGGCCGTCCACTGGCAACTTCTGCCGCGGTGGGGCCTACAACGCCGCCCTCCTCGGCTGCGAGTCGATCGCCATCCTCCCCGAGGGGATGTCCAAGGAGCGCTTCGACTGGCTCCGGAAGATCGCGGGCGAGGTGATCGCCACACCCGGCTCGGAGTCGAACGTCTGGGAGATCTTCCAGAAGTGCAAGGAGCTCCAGCGCACGCGTGAGAACGTCATGATCTTCGACCAGTTCGAGGAACCCGGGAACCACCTCTGGCACTACGCCGTGACCGGGAGGGCCATGGAAGAGCTCTTGGACGAGGAGCTCCGGGGCGGGGAGTACGCAGGGGTCGTCCTGACCTCTGGCTCGGCCGGAACCCTCGGCTGCGGCGACTACTTGAAGGAGCGCTTCCCGAGGAGCCGGCTCGCCGTCGGCGAGGCCCTTCAGTGCCCGACCCTGCTCGAGAACGGGTTCGGCGCGCACCGGATCGAGGGGATCGGGGACAAGCACGTGCCGTGGATCCACAACGTGCGGAACACGGACATGGTGATCGCGATCGACGACGAGGACCCGATCTCCCTCCTCCGCTTGTTCAACGAACCCGTCGGCCAGGCGTACCTGAGGCGGCGGGGTGTCCCCGAGGACGTCGTCGGGAGGTTGCCCCTCCTCGGGATCTCCGGGATCGCCAACTTCCTTGCCGCCGTCAAGTTCGCCAAGTTCTACGGCCTCGGCGAGGGGGACGTCGTCCTGACCGTCCTCACGGACTCGATGGAACTCTACGGAACGCGGCTCGCCGAGCTGCGCGCCGAGCGCGGGGCCTACACGGAGGAGAACGCCGCCGGCGACTACCACGCGCGTCTCCTTGGCCAGACGACGGACCACCTCCTGGAACTCGGGGAGAAGGACCGGAAAAGGATCCACAACCTGAAGTACTTCACCTGGGTCGAGCAGATGGGGCGCTCGGCCGAGGAGCTGAACGCCCAGTGGGACGACTTCCCCGGCTACTGGGACCGCATTCACGGCCAGGTCGACGAGATCGACCGCCTGATCGCAGCGTTCAACGAGCGGGTCGGGCTCGCGAGGTGACGGTGGACGCGGCGCGAGGCAGCGCCGAGGGCGGGTCTACCTCGATCCTGCTTTCGCGCGTCCTCACCCTCCTTGCGGAGGGGGCGGGCCGAGCCGGCCTCATCCTGTCAGGGGGGATCGGCTCTGGGAAGACCCGCACGGCGGAGGCCCTGGCCGCTGCCCTCAGCCGTCGCGGAGTCTCTGTCGGCGGGGTGCTCTGCCCGCGCGTCCTCGCACGAGGGGAGACCATTGGCTATCGCGCACGCGACGTCATGATCAGGGACGAGCTTCCCTTTGCGAAGCTCGAGCCCCCCGGGACGCCGGTGGGAAGGTACTTCGTCTCGGATGAAGCCCTCGCCTTCGCCCGGGCCGCCGTGGAACGAGCCGTGGCCGCTCGCGTCGCCATCGTCGACGAGGTCGGCCACTGGGAGCTTGCAGGCGGCGGGCTTGCCCCCGCACTCCGCGCCCTTCTCGCTTCTCCTGCCCTTCTGGTCCTCCTCGTCCGCGACTCGCTCGTGGACGTGGTGGTCGAGACGTTCACCGTCGGACCCTTCGAGGTTCTGTCGATTGAGGAGGCGCGATGAGCGAGAGCTTCTGGCGGATCGTCGACTCGGTCGAGTTCCCCCTCCTCGTCACGAACGGGCCGGACGGCTTCCCGCGCGCCCGGCCGATGACCGCCCTCGACCGTGACGGAGGGACGCTCTGGTTCGCCACCTCCCTCCGCTCGGCCAAGGTCAGGGAGATCCGCGCGGACCCCCGCGTCGTCCTCCTGTTCGTCAAGACCGAGCAGTTCAACTACGCGACCCTCCACGGCCGGGCGGAGGTGATGGACGACGAGGAGCGGAAGCGCGCCTACTGGCGGGACGACTGGAAGGACGACTGGCCGCGCGGCCCGTTCGGCGAGGACTACGTCCTGCTCAAGGTCACCGGAGAGCGCGGCTCCTATTACTACGGCTACACCGGCGAGGCGGAGGACGTCGCCCTCTCCTCCTGAGCTGCTCGGGACTCATCTGGTGGCTCCTCAGGTCGGTCCTACGAGACGGCCAGACTGGGTCGTCGGTCATCCTCCCTTCGAGAGGGAAAGCCGAGTCGCGCTTCGCTGGGAGGAGAGCCCTCGCGCCGGAGAGCGGTGAGCTGCTGACAAGGTTCGCGCGGGAAGACAGCACCTGGTTCCTCTCCGGGGCGTGCTCCTCCAGAACCTCAGACAGAGACGCGCTCGCCGCTCGCGCTGATCGATGGCCGCCTGAGTGTCCTCCTCGATCTCCAGCCAGGGCTCGGGGCTGGGCTTCGGACTCTCTTCCGGTGACGCAGTTGGAGGATTGCTTTTCCCCTCGCTCTGGCTATGCTGCTCCTCAACCGAGAGGAGCCTCACGTGAAGATCCGACCGTTGACCATCGACGACTACGATGCGCTCGTCCACCTCTGGCAGGAGGGCGGGCTCCCGTGCCGCCCGCAGGGGCGGGACCGGAGAGATCGGATCGCGCGCGAACTCGAGGGCCCGTGCGCGATCTTCCTTGGGGCCGCGGAAGGCGGGGCGCTCGTCGGGGCCGTTCTCGGGACGCACGACGGGCGGAAGGGCTGGATCAACCGCCTCATTGTGGCTCCGGCCCACCGGCGCAAGGGGATCGCCTCCGCGCTGGTGGCCGAGGTGGAGAAGCGGCTCGCCGAGCGGGGGATCGAGGTCATCGCCGGCTTGATCGAGGACTGGAACGAAGACTCGATGGAGTTCTTCTCGCGGATCGGCTACCAGTTCGACAAGGAAGTCCTCTACTACTCGAAGCGCAGGAGCGAGGCATCGTAGTCGGCGCTTGAACCCGCAAGGAGAGGGACGTGGCGAAGCGAGAGATCAGCTGGAGTGACTACACCGACCTCCTCAGGGAGGCGCTGGACGGGGACGGGGCGTTCCTGGTCGTCCTTGACCCCAACGGGCGCCCGAACCCGATGACGATCGGTTGGGGCGAGGTGGGGATCGTCTGGAGCCGACCGGCGTTCACCGTCCTTGTCCGTCCGTCGCGCTACACCCACGCCTGCATCCTTGCCGCAGACTCGTTCACCGTGAGTGTGCCGCGGCCGGGGAACCTCACGGAGGCCCTCCTCCTGTGCGGCACGAAGTCCGGGCGCGACGTAGACAAGGTGAAGACCTCCCGCCTGTGCCTCGCGACAGGGACGAAGGTGCGCACGCCGGTGGTCGAGGGCTGCGCGCTCCAGTACGAGTGCCGGATCCTCGCCCGCGCCGTGCTCACGCGGCAGAGCTTCGCCTCCCCGGACGTCCTGTCCGACTTCTATCCCACGAGCGAGGACTATCACCTGATCGTGGTCGGCGAGATCCTCGCCGCCTACGCGGAGAGCGACCTCGTCTCCGGGAGGAGTTGACCCCGCGTGTCCGTTTCCCGTCTAATGGGCCGGGTGGAGGCCCAAGAGGAAGAGATGGTCGCGAAGAGGACGGCGTACACGATCCGGGCGATGACCGCGGCGGATGCCGAGACGGTTGCGCACTTCGCCTGCCTGTTCGAGCCGGTCTCCGCCCCGCTCGTCCAAGGGTTCGACGCCTACGACGTCGCGGCCTGGATCCGTGAGCGCCTCGCCCTCCCCGAGTGGGCCGGGTTCGTCGCCGAGGCAGAGGGAGAGATCCTCGGGTTCGTCCTGTGCGTGGACATGGCCGCGCAGACGTGCGGTTTCTTCCTGCCGATGACGAAGGAGACAGCGTACCTCGTCAACCTCGCCGTGGATCCGGCGTTCCAGGGGCACGGGATCGGGCGAGCCCTCATCGCGTCCTGCGAGGAACAGGCGCGGCGTTGGGGGCGGAGCGCCCTCCTCCTCGCGACACAGGGGCGTGGCAGCGGGCTTGGCCTCTACCGGCGCCTGGGCTTCGAGCGCCTGGGGAGCCAGGTCCTCCTAGCGAAGCACCTCTAGTTTCCGAAGGGGACGCGCCGCCCAGCCGGGCGGCGCGCCGTGACCCACTGGACCTAGTTGCGATAGTCGCGGCCGGACAGGATCTTCCCTTCCGCGGTCCGGCAGACGGTCACCCCGTAGGCGATGGGCCCGCCCTCCGGGCCCGGCATCCGGTGCCACTTGATCACAACCTCGTCTCCCTCCGATAGGATGCCGTCGATCTGGACAGCGCCCAGGATCACCGGGCCTCCGCGGACGGCCGCGAGGAAGGCCGGCTTGCCGACCCACGTCCCTCCCCAGGGGAGGAACCCCTCGGGGGCGACCCACGAGACATCGTCAGTCAGCAAGGGCTCGAGCGTCGGGAGCTCCCAGGCGTGCAGGGCGAGGAACACCTTCTCGACGAGGGCCTCGTTCGCCAGAGCCTCCGCGCCCGGCCCGATCGGGCCGCAGTGCCCCTCGTAGAAGGACCCTAGCGCGGAGCAGGCCGTGTTGCGGAACTCCTCGTCCTCGAACAGGGAGTCGAGGACGTCCTCAATCGTCTTCTCCGGCGCCGGCTCGACCGGGCCCGAGCCGCCGAAGGCGAGAGCGACCCCGATGTAAGGGGTGCTGAGAGGCGCCTCAGGTCCAGGGATCTCCGCCCCTCCCTCCGCCCACGCTCCAGGGAAGGCGAACAGGTACCCCAGTTGAAGCTTGAGCCCGAGCCAGGGGAGGAGCTGAACGTTGAACCGCACGTAGGGCTCGAGGCCGAAGAAGCCCCGGCTGAGCGAGGTCGTCGTGGGGTGAGCGACCGCGTCGTCGAAGCTCTCAGGGACCCGCTCGCGCAGAGACAGGTCGAGCGCCCCGCCCCCGGCAACGAGGCCGAGGGAGAGGAGCGAGTCGCCCTTACCGCTCACGGTGTAGGCGAGGTCGACGCCCCCGAAACCGAAGGAGAGCTCGGCCGACTTCTCCCCAACGAGCGACGTCGCCGTGCCGCCCCAGCCGCTCCCTCCGAAGGAGAGGCCTCCCACGTGCCCTCCGCCTCCGCCCCCACCCCAGGTCACAACCTCGCCGGCGAGGGGACCGTATCCGCCTGCCTCCAGGACCGGGTTCACCAGGGCGAGGTCAAGGCCGACGAGGCCGACCATCGGCCCGCCGAACCCAAACCCTCGCGCTGCGTCCGTACCTCCCTCCGCCGCCACGAGGACTCCTGTCAGGACACCCAGCCAGACCGCCGCGACCACGACCGTTCGTAGCCTCATCCTTACCTCCTCACGCGACTCCCGCTCGTACGTCGGCCTCAGTCAGCCGGCGGGAGGGGGAGCGTGATCGTCTGGACCGCCGGATCGGAGACCTTCCCCTTCTCGTCCGTCACGACCAGGGTCACCTCATACGCGTCCACCGTCACGTAGTCGACGACGATCGTCGCGACGGGGACCGTCTTTGTCAGGAAGCCGAGCGGCGTGATGATGTTCACGCCTGGCTCGTCCGCGCCGAAGATCCACGAATAGGAAACGATCAGGTCGTTCTCCGGATCGGTCGACCCGCTCGCGTCGAGCGTCACCCAGGCCGGGTGCCCCTCGACCGGCCGGGCAACGAAGACCGCCACCGGCGGCCGGTTCTGGAACAGGGAACACCCGACAAGAGCCAAGACAGAAAGGGCCAGAACCCCCACCGCGACTGCGCGTGCACTCCTCATCGGCTCACCTCCGGCGAGCAGGATAGCACGCGGAGCGCGCCGGTGTCGAGCGGGTTAGGCGCGGGCCGCTTCTTCGAGGCGACGGACGACGAGGTCAGCCGTCACCTCGCGGCGGTAGGCGGCGCTCGCCCGGACGTCGTCGATCGGCGAGATGAGCCGCGCCGTGAGGGCGCGCGCCTCGGCGACGAGGCCGGGGGTGATCCGCTTCCCGCGCACCTCCGCCTCGACCGCCCTCAGGCGAAGCGGTGTTGGGGCCACCGACCCCACGGCGAGGCGGACCTCTTCGAGGACACCGCCCTTCGCCGCGGCGAGAGCCCCGAGGGAGGCGATCGCGATGATGAGCGCCTTCCTCCGGCCGATCTTGTGGAATGAGGGGACTAGATCGCTTCGCCCGAACGGAATCGAGATCGCGCGCACGACCTCCCCGACGGCGAGGGCCGTCCTCCCGGGTCCCTGGAAGAAGGCCTCGATCGGGATCCGCCGCTCGCCGCCCTTGCCCAGAGCGACGACCTCGGCGTCGAGGAGGAGAAGGGGGATCGCGCTATCCGCGGCCGGGGAGGCGTTCGCAAGGTTCCCGCCCAGGGTCCCGCGACTGCGGATCTGGACCGATCCGAGCTGGGATAGGACCGAGACAAGGATCGGGAATCGCCGCCGCACGACGTCGCTCTCCAGGATCTCCTCTTCCGTCGTGGCCGCCCCGATCTCGACCCGCCCGTCCGCCTCGCAGATCCCGCGCAGGTCGGGGAGGTCGGAGACGTCGAGGAGGAGGCGCGGGGAGACGAGCCCACCCCTCATCTTGACGAGGAGGTCGGTCCCGCCGCAGAGGACGGTTGCCCCTGGCTCTGGGAGCCGATCGAGGAGCTCAGGGAGCGACCTCACCTTGACGTACTCTGGGATCATCTGGCCCTCCTTCTCCCCAGCGCGAGCTCGGCCACGTCCTCCGGCCGGTCGACGTCCAGAACGGCCCCCGGGTCGTCGACCTCCACCTGGACGACGTCCGCTCTGTGCTGCGCAAGGTACTCCCGCGCCCCGTGGTCTCCGCTCAGGGTCGGGAGAAGCCCGGCCAAGGTCGAACGGTGGAGGAAGACAGGGAAGCCCGGCAGGCCGCGGTGGGTCGCCCGGGCGAGGGTCGCCCCGGCCTCGGCCCGCGCCAGGACGGCGCGGATCGTCGCGGGAGACAGCCACGGCAGGTCGGCGTGGACGACGAGAGTGCCCTCGGTGTCGGGGGCGAGGCAGGCGATCCCGGCGCGCAGCGAGCCGGAGAGGCCGAAAGCGTAGTCGGGGTTCACCACGACGCGGCAGGAAGAGAGGTCGACCCCGCGACGGATCTCCTCCGCGGCACTCCCGAGGACGACGACGATCCGCTCGATGCTCGCCTCCCGAAGGGTGGCGATCACGCGCGCCAGGGTTGGGATCCCGTCCACGAGAAGGAGGGGCTTCACCTGGCCCAGTCGGGTTCCGAGACCCGCTGCGAGGACGATCCCCTCGACCTTCACGCCCTCTCCTCGCGCAGGGCGCGGGCCGCGCGGCGGACGGCCTGGACGATCTTGGTGTACCCCGTGCAGCGGCAGAGGTTTCCCTCCAGGGCCGAGCGGATCTCCTCGTCGCTTGGGTCCGGGTTGCGGAGGAGGAGGGCGTAGGCCGCCATGAGGAAGCCCGGCGTGCAGAATCCGCACTGCACCCCTCCCTCGTCGACGAACGCCTGCTGGATCGGGTGCAGTGTCGCGCCCCGGGCGAGGCCCTCCACGGTCACGACCTCCTTCCCATCGGCCTGCGGGGCGAGGACGAGGCAGGAGTTGACCGCCCGCCCGTCAAGGAGGACGGTGCACGCCCCGCACTCCCCCTCCCCGCACCCCTCCTTCGTTCCGGTCAGGCCGAGCCCCTCGCGCAGGAGGTCGAGGAGGCGTGTGCCGGCGTCCGTCTCCCGCTCGACCTTCCGTCCGTTGATCGTGAACAGGACCTTCATCGGCGGGCCTCCGAGAGCGAGGCGAGGGAGGGCTCGATCTCGATCGGCCTTACCCGTGCCGCCTTCCTTGCCGCCGCGACGTCCTTCAGGCCGCTCCCGGTCACCATGACCACCGCCCTCTTCCCAGCGAGGTCGCCCGAGCGGGAGAGCCTGACGAGACCAGCGAAGGCCGCGGCGCCCGCCGGCTCGGCGAACACCCCTGTCTTTCGGGCGAGCGTCGCGATCGCGTCGAGGATCTCCTCGTCGCTTACCGTCACCATCCGCCCCCCGTTCTCCCAGAGGTAGGGGACCGCCTTCACGATGTCGCGAGGCTTCCCGACGGAGATGCTGTCCGCGACGGTCATCGCCTCGGTGTCGGTCCACTCGACCGGTCCGCCCCGGTATCCGGCGTACGCCGCCGCCACAGGAGACGCCCCCTCGGCCTGGACCCCGATCACCTGGGGGACACGGTCGAGGAGACCGAGGAGTCGGAGCTCGGCGAACCCCTTGCAGATCCCGGAGATGACCGATCCATCCCCAACGGAGACGAGGACGACGTCCGGGGCGTCCCAAGCGAGCTGCTCGATCACCTCGAAAGCGCCGGTCTTCTTCCCCTCGACGAGGTACGGGTTCACCCCGGCGGAACGGTTGTACCAGCCGAAGGCCTGCGCGGCCTCCGAGGCGAGGTCGAAGGCCTGGTCGTAGGTCCCTCGGACGAGGTACACCGTCGCCCCGTAGACGAGGAGCTGGGCGACCTTCGCCTCGGGGGCGGTCCGCGGGACGAAGATCACCGTCTCGAGTGGCGTCGCCGCAGCGAACCCGGCAAGCGAGCTCGCCGCGTTCCCGGTCGAGGCGCAGGTGACGACCTTCTTCCCCCTCTCTTGGGCCACGATGACGACGACCGAACTCGCCCGGTCCTTGTACGACGCGGTCGGGTTCCTCCCGTCGTCCTTCAGGTGCAGTCCCGAGAGCCCGAGCTCCGCCGCGAGGGCCGGGAAGGAATAGAGAGGGGTCATCCCCACGGCGAGCGGCTGGATGCGCGACGTGTCGGCGATCGGGAGGATCGGCAGGTAGCGCCACATCCCCGGAAGTCCCGTCGCCTGGAACGAGGCGCGCGTGAGGGTTCGCCTGAGGGCCGGATAGTCGTACAGAACCTCGAGCGTCCCGCGACGCGGCCCGCACAGAGGGCACGTTGACTCGACCCGAAGCGGATCATGCTCCCTGTGGCAGGTGACGCAGCGGAGCGCGACGGCCTTCCCCATCGTCAGATCCTCTCCCCGCTCATGCCCCTATCCTAGACGGCCCGGTTCGAGAGGGCAACGGCGGGGCGCGGGCGATCAGCGGACGAGGAAGGGGGCCGAGGACGTGACACCCTCGAGGAGGACGGCCATCTCCGCCGCCTCGCGCAGCGAGAGGGAGCCGGCGAAGGGGCGCTTGAGCGTCGCCTCGACAACCTCGAACGCGGGGGAGAGGACGAGGCGAACGGCGGGGGTCTCGAACACCCGCCGGCCCTTCTCGGCCGAGAGCCTCATCTCCTCCTCTCTCTCACGGCGGCGGATCGTCTCCCCCTCGATGAGAAAGGCGTTCTCCTCCTCGCGCGCGAAGACCTCTGGATCGAAGAAGAGGCGCGGCTTCTCCCGGTACGGCTTCCCCTCGTGGACGCAGAAGGTGGCGCAGTTCCCGCACTCGTTGCACAGGTCGTCGACGTGGACGATCTGCCGCGTCTGGCGCACGGCGAACTCCTCCTCGCCGGTGACGGTCAGAGCCCCCTTGGCGACAGAGAGGACGGGCAGGCGCCAGTCCACCCGGGCGACGGCGTAGGCGACGTTCGCCCGGTTCGGGCAGACCTCGACGCACTTGTCACACAGGGTCGAGCACTGGAGGCAGCGCGCCGCCTCGCGGCGGGCGTCTTCCGGAGCGAGCGATCGCTCGACGAGGTCGAACCCCCGCCGCTTGGTGATCGCGAGCTTCTCCGGCTCGCGCCTGGCCTCGATCCTCGCCCGCGCCCGCTTCACCTCAAGGATGTCCTCCACCGAGAGCGCGGCCGGCGAGGACGGAGGAGGAAGGAACGGGACCCCAAGCCGGGCACAGATTGCCTCCGCGGCGCGCCGGCCGTCGGCGCACGCCTCGACGATGGTCGCCGGGCCGCGGACGGCGTCCCCTCCGGCGTAGACGGAATCGGCTACAGTGGCGCCGGTCTCCGCGTCGACGGGGATCGCTCCGTCCCCGCGCACCGAGACCCGGCTTCCGTCGAGGAACGAGACCTCGGCCGCCTGGCCGACGGCGACGATCACCGAGTCGGCCGGGACCTCGAACTCGCTCCCAGGGACGGGCACGGGCTTGCGACGACCGTCCGGACCGGGCGCTCCCAGTTCGTTCCGGACGCACTCGAGAGCCACCAGGCGGCCGTCCTCGCGGACGACCCGCACCGGGGAGACAAGCTCGAGGAGGCGGTTCCCCTCTGCGATGAGGTCGGAGATCTCCTCGGCCTGGGCCGGCATCTCGGGGCGCGTCCGCCGATAGAGAACCGTCACCGGGACCGCTGCGAGGCGCTGCGCCGTCCGCGCGGCGTCCATCGCGGTGTTTCCGCCCCCGATCACGAGGACCCTGTCGCCCAGGGGGGGGCTTCCCCCGCGCGCCACTCGCCCGAGGAGGTCGAGCGCGCTCAGGACGCCCTCTCCCTCGATTCCCTCGATCTCGAGTCGCGCGTCGCGGGAGAAGCCGGTTGCAGCGTAGACCGCGTCATACCCTTCTTGCAGGAGGCGCTCCGGCGGATCGCAGACCGGCTGGGAGAGAAGGATCCTGACTCCGAGCCCTCGGATTCGGGCGATGTCCTCCTCGGCGACGGATCGCGGGAGGCGGAACCCCGGCGCCAGCGAGAGCATCCCCCCCGGAACCTCCTTCCCCTCGTAGACCGTCACCTCGACCCCGGAGAGGCCGAGGAACGCCGCCGCTGCGAGCCCGGACGGGCCCGCCCCCACGATCGCCACCCGCGCCTTCCCGGGCTTCGGCCGCGACCAGGCCGCCTCCCCGCGCTCCACGGCGAAGCGCTTCAGGGCGCGGATCCCGACTGGCTCGTCGTAGTTGTTCCTCGTGCAGCGGGTCTCGCAGAGGTGGGGGCAGACGTGCCCCGTCACGCCGGGGAGGGGGTTCCGGGAGAGGACGACCTCGAGGGCCCGGCCGTACTCCCCCTTCGCGACGAGCCACGCGTACTCCGGCACGTCCTGGCAGACGGCGCACGCCTCGACGCACGGCGCGGCGACGCAGTCGAAGAGGCCGAGGCCTGAGCGAACCTTCGGGAGTCCGTGGGGGTGGTACGCCTTCTGGTAGCGCCGGCCGCTCCGCGCCTCGGAAGCGGCCCGCTCCAGGTTCCCCAGGCGGTCCGCGGCGAGCTCATCCAGGCTCCCCGCTCCACGGACGCGCATCTCCGCCTCTAGGTTCTCCAGAGCCTGGACGAAACGGGAGTACCCGCCCGGTTTCAGGAGGTCCGAGGCCATCGTCACCGGGAGGGCGCCGCAGGAGAGGATCGTCGGGACGTTCCCTGGGTCCGCCCCGGCGGAGAAGGAGACGCGCAGGTCGCCCTCGAACTCCTCTGCGAGCTTCTGGAAGAGGGTCATCGTCACCGGGTACAGGGCCCTCCCCGACATGTACATCTCGTCCCCCGGGAGGACGCCCCGGTGGTTCCTCATGGCGAGGGTGTTCGAGAGCTTGACCCCAAAGACAAGGCCGCGCGCCGCGGCGACCCTCTGAAGCGAGCGAACGAGGTCGACCGCTCGGCCGTAGGAGAGGTCGTGCTCGAAGACCTTGTCTGGGATGTCGATCTCACGGAAGCCGAGGTCGTCGTGCAGGATCGACAGGACCCTCTCCTTGCCAAGGAGGGTCGGGTTCAGCTTGACCGTCGTGTGGAGGTTCCGCTCCTCGAGGAGGTAGCGCGCGATCCGCTCGATCTCGTCGGGCGGGCAGCCGTGCATCGTGGAGAGGGTCACGTTGTCCGTGATCCGGGCCGGGATCTCGACGTCGGCAAGCTCCCGAGCCTCGCGCCGGAGGGCCGAGCGGATCTCGGCGATCTCCTCACTTGCGTCAGCCAGCCGGTCCATGAAACGCGTCATCGGTCGGCTCTGGATCCCCTCCAGGTTGTAGCCCACGCTCAGGTTGAAGATCGTCCCCAGGGGCGCGCCCCTCTCGAACCCGAGGAGCCGTGGCAGGAGGTGGACGAGGACCCATGCCTTGACGTACTCGCCCGCTGAGTCCTCGAGGCGCAGCTCCTGCGACCACTCCACGTTGTACCCCTCGTCTGCGAGGTCGATGCACGGGCGAGGGATCTCGAGCTCGTCCATGATCTGGACCGTCTTCAGCTCGATGAATCGCCCGCCGGAGAGCCAGGCCGAGACGATGTTCTGTGCAAGCTGCGTGTGCGGCCCGGCCGCTGGGCCGACCGGGGTCGCCAGGGGCTGGCCGAAGAGTTCCGTCGCGTACGGTCGTTCCTTCTGTGGCGCGTAGAAGAGGGAGCGCGGGATCCCGAAGACGGAGTCGTTCTCCTTGAGCTCGACCTGGATCCAGCGAAGCAGGCGGTCGAAGGGGAGAACCCTCATCTCATCGGACATGCTCGACCCTCCTCCACAGGTCCTCTGCCGCGGCGCGGGCCTCCGCGTAGATCCGCTCCTCGTCGAGGTCGACGAACCGCCCCTCTCGAAGGATCGGCCGGCCGGCGACGAACAGCCCGTCGACCCGGAGGTCGTGGACCGCGATCCCAAACAGGAGGTGGCCGAGCACGTTCTCCGAGCGGAGCGGGGTCGGCGGCGTGTAGCGGAGAAGGGCGAGGTCGGCCGGGTAGCCCGGGGCGATCCGCCCGACGCGGACGCCGAGGGCCCGCTCCGCGATCTCCGGGTTGTTATCGAAGAGGAGCGCGTAAAGCGCATCGAACCCGCCGGCGCGCGGGTCGCCGTGGACCTGCTTCTGGACGATCCCGGCCGCGAACAGCTCCGAGAGGAGGTTCTCCCCGAGCCCGTCTGTCCCCAGGCCGGTGAGGACCTTCCGCCCGAGGAAGCCTGGGAGGTCGAACGTCCCCACGGCGTTGTTCATGTTCGAGCGCGGATTCGTGACCACGATCGCCTCCCGCTCGGCCACCAGGTCCTTCTCCCTCTCATCCAGATGCAGGCAGTGGGCGAGGATCGAGGTCGGCCGGAGGAGGCCGTAGCGGTCGAGGCGCTCGACGACGCGCATCCCGTGCCGGCTCGTGCAATTCTGCTCGTCCTCAGGCCCCTCGGCCACGTGGATGTGGACCCCGACCCCCTTCGGGAGCGCCTGGGCGGCCTTGGCGAGCGTCTCGTCGGACAGGGTGAACGAAGCGTGTAGGCCGAACAGCCCGCCAGAGAGCGGTCGTCTCGAGGTTCGGGCGAGGAAGGAGGCGTTCTCGCGGATCCCCTCGTCACGGGCGGCCTTCCCGTCCCGGTCCGAGACCTCGTAGGCGAACGAGCCGCGGAGTCCGACCTCGCCGCACACCGCGTCCTCGAGTGCCTGGAGGGAACCGGGGATCGCGTGCGGGCTCGCGTGGTGGTCGACCAGGGTTGTGACGCCGCACCGCGCCGCCTCCATCGCCCCGACGAGGGCGGAGAGACGGACCGACTCCGGGTCAAGCGCCTTGTCGAGCTTCCACCACAGGCCCTCCAGGATCTCGCCAAAGGAGGTCGGCGAGAAGCCCGGGACGGCCATCCCGCGGGCGAGGCTGCTGTACAGGTGGGCGTGGGCGTTGATGAGACCCGGGAGGACGAGGTGCCCTGAGGCGTCGATCCTCTCGATGCCGACGGGCAGGCTCCGTCCCCCGAGCTCCTCCCGCGAGAGGAGGGCCTCGATCCGCTCCCCGTCGACAAGGATCGCCCCGTCCTCGATCAGCCGCCCCGCTCCGTCCCAGACCGCCGCTCCCTCGATCAGCCGCACGAGTGCACCTCCTTCCCAAGCGGACTATAGCCAATCACAGGATCGCAGGCCAAGAAGGACGACCGGGGCTATCCGTGGCCGCTGGGAACTCTCCGGCTGCGCGAGGTCGGCCTCGATCGTCTCCCCGGCCACAGGGAACGGCCCGTCCTCGACCAGCCTCCGCGCCGCAGACCGTCGCCCGTTCGACGAGACGCCTCCCTGTGACTCCTGGGCTTGCCTGCCGCGGTCTCTCTATCGTCAATCGCCGATCAGTCCTCGAAGACCGCATTGCTCCTCCCCAGACGCGGCTTCGCTCGCGGGAAAGGGTGCCGCTCGCCTGGCCGCATCGCACCGCTTGACGGTTTCTGCATTCCGCCCTACGATGCGAGAGGCAAACACGGGACCCACGGTCGCAAGGTGAAGCTAGAGTGCTAGGGAGGGCGGCGATGAGCACGGCACCAGGCGCTGTCATCGTGCTGCGCGGGATTGTCAAACGCTTCCCTGGCGTCGTGGCTAACGACGGGATTGACCTGGAGATTCGTCGCGGAGAGATCCACTGCCTCCTTGGTGAGAACGGCGCGGGGAAGACAACCCTGATGCGTATCCTGTACGGGCTGTACCAGCCCGATGCCGGGGAGATCCTTCTCGACGGCTGCCGGGTGAGGATCAGTTCTCCGCGGGCCGCGCTCGCTCACCGGATCGGGATGGTCCATCAGCACTTTCGCCTTGTCCCCACTCTCTCGGTTGAGGAGAACATCATCCTGGGGCTCGACGAGGGGACCGGCCCGTTCCTAAACCTCGCGCGAACACGCCAGAAGATAGAGCGGCTCGCCGCGGAGTACGGCCTCGCCGTTGACCCGAAGGCGAAGGTCTGGCAACTCTCGGTTGGCCAGCAGCAGAGGGTTGAGATCCTGAAGGCCCTGTACCGCGACGCGCACATCCTGATCATGGATGAGCCCACGAGCGTCCTTACCCCTCAGGAGGTCGAGCAGCTCTTCTCCACGCTCCGCAACCTCGTAGATGCGGGGCTGACCATCGTGTTCATCACACACAAGCTCGATGAGGTGATGCGGGTGAGCGATCGGGTCACGGTCCTCCGCCAAGGGAGGGTCGTCGCCACTCTCCCCACCTCCGCGACGGACAAGGCCTCCCTCGCCCGGCTCATGGTTGGGCGAGAGGTCGTCTTCCGCCTGGACAAGGCGCGCCATGAGCCCGGGAAGCGGGTCCTCGAAGTCGCTGACCTCCATACGGTGAGCGACCGCGGCCTTCCGGCCCTTCGCGGGGTCTCCTTTTCGGTCGACGCGGGGGAGATCCTCGGGATCGCCGGGGTCTCGGGGAACGGCCAGAGGGAGCTGGTCGAGGTCCTCACGGGGCTACGCCGGGCGACGCGGGGCAAGGTCTTGCTTGCAGGGAAGGAGATCACGAACCGTTCTCCCCGCGAGATCGCCGAAGCCGGCGTGGCCCATGTTCCGGAGGAGCGGATCCGCATGGGCACCGTCCCCAACCTGAGTCTGCGAGAGAACCTGATCCTGAAGGGATACCGCTACCCGCCATTCTGTCGATCCTTCTTCCTGAACCGGCGCGCCTCGACAGAGAACGCCTGCCGCGCGATCGCCCTCTACCAGATCGTCGCCCCCAGCGACGCGACCCCGGCCAAGCTCCTCTCTGGCGGAAACATCCAGCGCTTGGTGCTGGCGCGAGAGCTCTCTGGGAGCCCCTGTCTGATCGTCGCTGCCCATCCCACCTACGGCCTCGACGTCGGGGCGACGGAACAGGTGAGACAGATCCTGCTCAAGGAGCGTGAGCGGGGAGCAGCGATCCTCCTCACGTCCGAGGACCTGGAGGAGATCCTGTCGGTGTCGGACCGCATCCTGGTGCTGTTCGGCGGCGAGGCGATGGGCACCCTCAAAGCAGAGGAGGCGGACCTCGGCGAGATCGGGCTCATGATGGCAGGGACAAGACAGACGGAGGGCGCAGCATGAAAGGCCTGCTCCCCTTCAAGGTCGAGCGACGAGCGGTTCCGTCGGGCGGGATGGTCCTTCTCGTCTCCCTGCTCGCCATCGTGGCCGCCTTGGCGGTCGCCGCGGGCCTCTTCCAGGCCTACGGGGTCTCCCCCGTGCGCGCCTACGGGCTGATCGTGCGCGGGGCGCTGGGGAGCCCACTCGGCCTCGCCGAGACCGTGCGTCGAGCGACCCCGCTCCTCCTCTGCGGGGTCGGGCTGACGATCGCGTTCCGGGCCCTGTTCTGGAACATCGGAGCAGAGGGACAACTCCTCCTGGGCGCGGTCGCCGCCACAGGGGTCGGCTTGTTCTCCGGTCTTCCCGACGCGCTGCTCCTCCCCGCGATGTTCCTTGCGGGGTTCCTGGCCGGGGCCGCGTGGGGCCTCGTCCCGGCCATCCTGAAAGCGAAGCTTGGGCTGAACGACGTCATCACCACCCTGATGATGAACTACGTCGCCATGTACCTCGTGGAGTGGCTGATCCACGGGCCCTGGAAAGGGACCCAGATGCGCGGGTTCGCGTACACCGACAAGCTCCCCGACGTAGCGCGGCTCTCCTTCATTCCCGGCACGCGCACCCCTTGGCTGACGCTCGCGCTGGGGCTCGCTCTCGCCTTCGTGGCCTACATCCTGGTCACACGGACTCGCCAAGGGTTCGAGATCCGCGTGGTCGGGGAGAACCCGGACGCGGCCCGCTTTGCGGGGATCAACCAGGTCAAGACCATCCTGCTCGTGATGCTGGTCTCTGGGGGGCTCGCCGGGCTGGCCGGGGTCGGCGAGATCGCTGGCGTCCATGGGATGCTGCGCAGCTCAGGACAGATCTCGATGGGATACGGGTACACCGCGATCATCGTCGCCTGGCTCGCGCGGCGCAACCCCTTGGCCGTGATCGCGACCTCGCTCTTCTTCGGCGTGATCATGGCCGGAGGGGACGTCATCAAGAGCTCCCTGGGCCTCCCGTTCCAGCTAATCAACGTGTTCAACGGACTCATCCTGTTCTTCCTCATTGGAAGCGAGGTCCTCATGCGCTATCGGGTATCCTGGTCGGGAAGGAGGCGGTGATGGGTTGGGAGACCTGGGTCATCGCGACGCTTGCCCGCACCCTCGCCTACGGGACACCGCTCCTCCTGGGAACGCTCGGCGAGATCTACGCGGAACGCTCGGGAGTGCTGAACCTGGGCGTGGAAGGGATGATGATCATGGGGGCGTTCAGCGCCTTTGCCGTTGCCTCCACGACGGGAAACCCCTGGCTCGGGATCCTCGCCGCGGCTCTCGTGGGCGGGGCCTTCTCCCTCGTCCACGCGTTCGCCTGTATCACGCTCAAGGCGAATCAGGTGGTCTCGGGCCTCTCTCTGACGATGCTGGGCCTTGGGCTCTCCGGGGTGCTCGGCCGTGGATGGGAGGGGAAGCCTCTTCCCGTCCCCCTGGGAGAGATCACGGTCCCGGGCCTCTCCGCGATCCCGATCCTGGGACCGGTGCTGTTCCAGGGACAGAATCTGCTCGTCTACCTGACGCTCCTTCTCGTTCCCCTCCTCTGGTTCGTCCTCTATCGGACACGCACCGGGATCACGATCCGATCTGTCGGGGAGAACCCGGGCACGGCCGACTCTCTGGGGGTGAACGTCGCCCGCGTGCGCTACCTGTGCGTGCTGGTCGGAGGGATGCTTGCCGGCGTGGCAGGAGGCTACCTGACCGTCGCCTATCGCCCCTCCTGGACGGAGGGAATGACGGCCGGGATGGGATGGATCGTCATCGCGCTCACGATCTTCGCTTTCTGGAACCCGGCGATGGGCCTCGTGGGGGCCTACTTGTTCGCGGCCCTCTATCACTTGTCGTTCCGCCTGCAGCCCTGGGTCGCCCCGGAACTCCTGAGGGCGATGCCGTACGCGTTTGCCATCCTCGCCCTCGTTCTGGTCGCGCGCGGGACGCTGCACAAACGGATGGGGGCGCCGGCGGCGCTCGGGCTTCCCTACACAAGAGGAGAGGAGTAGCGGCAAAAAGGAGGTGCGTGAGGGAGAAGAAGGATCGCGCGGGGAGAGACGGCTTGTGGCCAAGAGAAGACGAAAGGAGGGAGGAATGACACGGAGGTTCGTTCTTGTGGCGATCCTTGCCCTGGTGGTTTGCGCGGGCATCGTCACGGTCGCTACAGCCAAGGAGTATGTCCCGGGATCGAAGCTCAAGGTCGGGTTCATCTACGTCGGACCGATCGGCGACTACGGGTGGACCCACGCCCACAACGCCGCCCGCCTCATCTGCGAACAGACCTTCCCCTGGCTGGAGACGGTGTACATCGAGAGCGTCCCAGAGGGCGAGGTCGAGACCTACATCGACAAGCTGATTCAAAACGAGAACTGCGATGTCGTCCTCACGACGAGCTTCGGCTTCATTGACGGGACGAACGCCGCGGCGAAGCGGTACCCGGACAAGATCTTCGCCCACGCCTCGGGGTTCAAGCGTGCGCCGAACGAGATGACCTACATGGCCGACTTCTACCAGATCTACTACCTCAACGGCCTGATGGCGGGGGCCCTGACGAAGACAGGGAAGGTCGGCTACGTCGGGGCGTTCCCGATCCCCGAAGTGAAACGGCACATGAGCGCCTTCGCCCTGGGCGTGAGGGCAACGAATCCTACGGCGACGGTGAGCGCTCGCTGGATTGAGGCCTGGTTCGACCCCACGGCAGCCAAAGAGGCGACCGAAGCCTTGATCGCGGATGGGTGCGACGTGTTCGCCTTCACGGAGGACTCGCCGACCGTGGTGCAGGTGGCGGCAGAGCACGGACTGCCGAGCTTCGGTCACTACTCCCCGATGTACCAGTTCAGCCCCGACTACTGCGCCTCCGGGCAGCTCGTTCACTGGGAGACGATCTACCTCGACTTCCTGGCCAAGGTGTACGCGGGCGCCTACACCGCGCACAACCTCGCGGACATCGACTACTGGTGGCTCCTGCGCGAGAAGGCCGTGGAGATGGGCGCGCAGCCGGGCATGCTGATCAACCCGGCGTTCGAGACGCGGTTGCGAGCGACCTACATCACCGACCCGATCCTGGGGAAGATCAGCATCTACGACCTCGTCCTGGCTCGGCTGAAGCAGATGACCGACCCTTCCATGATCTTCGACCCGTTCTCCGGGCCGATCCTTGACCGGAAGGGAACCCTGCGCGTGCCGGCGGGCTCGCGCATGTCGGTGTTCGAGCTCACGACGATGGAGTGGGCGGCGCCGGGGATCATCGGCGCGTGGCCAGGTGAACCCTAGGCCAAGAGAGACCGGGGCGGTCGCCCTCTTGTAGGGGGGCCGCCCCTTTTCTTTGGGAAGGACCGTGCCTCCTACTCGCGCCCTCCCTCCTCGACGAATAGGGGGACGTGCCGGAAGTACGCCACGTCCACGAGGCCCCGGTCGGTCAGCTTCAGGCGCGGGATGACCGGGAGGGCGAGAAACGAGAGGGTCACGAACGGGTCAGAGAGGCTACAGCCCAGCTCCCGGGCGGCGCGGACGAGCTCGCGTCCCGCGGAGGCCACCTCGGCGAGAGGGCGATCGGACATGAGACCGGCGATGGGGAGAGGGAGCATGGCCTGCACCCGGCCTCCCGCTGCTACGACCTGCCCCCCGCCGATCTCCACGAGAGCGGCCAGGGCGGCGCGCATGTCGTCGTCGTTCGTCCCCACGATGACCACGTTGTGCGAGTCATGCGCGACCGTCGAGGCGAGCGCCCCTCGCTTGAGCCCGAAGCCGCGCACGAGGCCGAGGCCAACGTTCCCTGTGCCGTGGTGCCGCTCCACAACCGCCAGCTTGAGCACGTCGGTCCCTCTGTCGGCCACCACCTCGCCGCCTCTCACCGTGGGGACAAGGCGCAGGTCCTCGGTCACGACCTGCGTCGGGACGACCCCAATGACGCGCGCCAGGCCGGGTCCCGCGGGGATGCGGAAGGAGAGTGCATCCAGATTCACCCGCACCGTGCTTGCCATCGGTGGAAGGGCGGGTGGAGACCAGAAGGCGACGCACCGGCCCCCCTCAGCGACGAGCTTCCCGCCCGCGTACACCTGGGCGATCCTCAAAGAAGGAAGATCGGAGAGGACGACGAAGTCGGCGCAGAAGCCCGGCGCGATCGCCCCCAGGTCATGGAGACCGTACGCCCGTGCGGTGTGGATCGTGGCCGCGGCAAGGGCGACCCCGGGGGGAACCCCGCCGGCCATCGCCCTTCTCACGAGATCGTCGATGTGCCCCTTGACGAGGAGGGTCTCCGGGTCGCGGTCATCGGTCGCGAAGTGGACGAAGGGACTCGAGGCCGCCGTCAAGAGAGGAAGGAGCGCGGCCAGGTTCTGCGCGGTCGTTCCCTCGCGGACGAGGATGTGCATCCCGGCCCGCAGCTTCTCCTGTGCCTCGGCGAGGGCCGTGCACTCGTGATCGCTCCTGGGCCCCGCGATGAGGTAGGCCCAGAGATCCGGGCCGGAGAGGCCGGGCGCGTGGCCGTCGATCGGCCGGCCGCGGGCCGAGGCGAGCTTCTCCCAGAGGTCGCGGTCCCCCGCGAGGACGCCCGGGACGTTCATCACCTCTCCGAGGCCGATCACTCGCTCCCACGACAGGATCTCCGCGACCTCGCGGCTGGAGATCTCGGCTCCGGCCGTCTCGAGGGGCGTCGCCGGTACGCAGGAGGGGGCCATGAGGAAGACGCGCAGCGGGAGCCCCTCGCTCGCCTCAAGCAGGTAGCGAACCCCCGCGAGACCGAGCACGTTCGCCATCTCATGCGGGTCGGCCACCACGGCGGTCGTGCCATGGGGGAGGACGGCGCGAGCGAACTCGGCGGGGGAGAGCTGGGAACTCTCGATGTGGACGTGCGCGTCGATGAACCCGGGGACAAGCGGAGCCCCCGCGAGGTCCACCACCCGCTCGGCCGCGCTGGCGCCGAAGCCGACGACGACACCCTCTGCGACGGCAACGTCCCCGAGGAAGAAGTCTCCTGAGAAAGCGTCGAACACGCGGGCGTTGCGGAGCAGAAGGTCGGCCGCTCCCCTCCCCCGCGCGATCGCCGCCAGTCGCTCCTCTTTGCTCATGGCGAAGTGAGGATAGAGACCCTCCTCTTCTCGATCAAGCGGGGCGGCAGCCAGGAGGTCGTGCGACAGCCCCCAGTCCCCGTCGTCGCCCTGTCTCCTCGCCACGGGAGTCCGCGAAGTCCGGAGGGGAAACTGCTCTGGGACGAGGAAGCGTGTCAGTGCCCTGAGTGGCCTCGTCCTGTTCAAAGCCCGGGGCGCGGATCACTCCGCGCCCCAGTCGGAGGTGGGCCTCGCCCCGGAGAGGAGGCCCGCGAACGCGTAAGGTGGCTACCCTTTCTTGCCGCCCTTCCCTTCGTGGGACGGGCCGTTCCCGTTCTTCTCCTCTTCCTCCTCGGGCTGCCCGCCGTCTCCGTGATGTTCGTTCTCGTTCCGCTCGCGCTCCCTTTCCTGACCGAGCTCCGCGATCTCGTTCTCCGCGCGGCCGGGAGGGGTCCCGACCTCGATCAGCGCGCCGAGAGAGGTGAGGTCGGCGGTCAGCGGCGCTAGGTCGGTTGTCTCGTCCAGGAGGTGCTTCGTCACCCGCACGACGATCCCTGGCGGAACGTCCGCGCCGATCAAGGAGCGGACGAGGTCGAAAAGCGGCGAGAGCGAGGCCTCGTCGAGGCCAGCTCCGACAGCAGCGTTCCCGATCGCCTGGAGGACGCCGGGCGGCGTCGCCAGGGCAGCGAGAGTCGAGGCGAGGAGTCCGAGATCCTGAGCCGCGACGGCGTCCGCCAACGCCGCGAGGGCCGCCTCCGGCTCCACGCGCCCCGAGAGGACGGAGGCTAG
>Ga0315274_10000813_pt1 | contig 48513 bp, 46 predicted proteins | sample YL17G02_20_MG_FD_203700 | JGI IMG/M metagenome (GOLD analysis project Ga0315274, IMG submission 203700) | Sediment microbial communities from Yellowstone Lake, YNP, Wyoming, USA - YL17G02_20 | ecosystem: Environmental > Aquatic > Freshwater > Lake > Sediment | place: USA: Wyoming | collected... | reverse complement strand
GAAAGATTTACAAAAACAAATTAAACCTAGCCGGTTTTGAATTTATTGAAGCTACCAACGGAGAAGAAGGATTGAACAAGGTTATTGCTGAAAAACCAGACTTGGTTTTATTGGATTTAATCTTACCAAGAAAAAATGGTTTCGATGTCTTAATTGACATCAAAAAAAACGAAGAAACTAAAAATATTCCAGTGATTATTCTTTCTAATCTCGGTCAGGAAACAGATATTAAGCGAGGGCTTTCTTTGGGAGCTCAAGAATACTTGGTAAAGCCTGAAATTAATCTTTCCGAGGTAGTTGACAGAATTAAAGATTGTTTAGCAAAAATAAAAATATGAAAATTACCGAACAGCTATTAAAAAAAATCTTAGTTGACATAGGGCTAGTCTCTCAGAAGGATTTTGATCTGGCGAAAGAAGAAGCTAAACAAAAAAAAGAATCCCTTGAAAAAATAGTTACAGAAAAAGGATTAGTTTCTGATGAAGAGCTGGGAGAGCTTATTGCTGATGAAACGGGTTTCCCCTTTATCAATTTAAAAGGAGTGAAAATCAACAAAGAAGTTTTAAGTATAGTTCCAGAAATAGTCGCGAAAGAGCAAGAAATTATTGTTTTTGACAGAACTAAAGACGGATTAAAAGTTGCCATGGCACATCCCGAAAACTTAGAAGCTCGAGAATTTATCGAAAGAAAAACAGGGGAGCAGGTTATTCCTTATTTTTCTACAAGCACTGCTATTAGAGATTCTTTAAAATATTACAGAAAAGAGATAGAAGAAGAATTTGAAGAAATTACAGGTAAAACCTTAGAAGAATTAAAAGATATAAAAGCGGGAGCTCAGCCCTTGCCCGCAATTAAATTGGTAAATCTAATTTTGAATTATGGTTATGAGAACCGCGTTTCCGATATTCACATCGAACCATATGAAAAAAAGACCATACTTAGGTATCGAATTGATGGGGTATTGCATGATGTTTTAATTTTGCCTAAGAATATTCACGATTTTTTGGTTTCAAGAATTAAAATTTTAGCCCGTCTTCAAACAGATGTTCACAAAGCTGCTCAGGACGGGCATTTTTCATTTTCGACTCCGACTGAAAAAATTGACATAAGAGTTTCAGTAGTTCCAATCGAGGAGGGAGAAAAGGTGGTCCTAAGAGTATTGGCAGAAAAAGCAAAAAGATTCGATCTTAAGGAAATAGGACTCTTACCCAGAGACTTAAATCCCCTTAAAAAAAATTTAAAAAAACCTTGGGGAATGATTCTGGCCTCCGGTCCAACTGGTTGCGGAAAAACTACCACCCTTTATGCGATGTTAAAAATTTTAAACACCAGGGAAGCTAATATAATGACAATCGAAGATCCTGTTGAATATGATATTGAAGGGATAAACCAAATTCAAGTTAATCCAAAAACTAATTTAATTTTTTCTCGAGGTCTCCGGGCCATAATGCGACAAGACCCTAATATTATAATGGTTGGTGAAATAAGAGACATTGAGACCGCTAAATTAGCTACAAATGCCGCTATGACCGGCCATTTGGTTTTATCTACCTTCCATGCCATTGATGCTTCGACCGTTTTGACCCGGCTTGAAGATATGGGGGTTGAACCATTTGTAGTCGCTTCTACTGTTAATATCGCTATCGCCCAAAGATTGGTCCGAAGAATTTGTCAAAAATGTATCGAAAGTTACGAGATGCCGATTCCTAAACTCTCTTCTCTTTTGCCAGAAGGTATGATTTTGAAATTACCAAAAACAGAAAGAAATACTGTTTGTCTTTTCCGAGGAAAAGGTTGTCCGGTCTGTCAAAACACTGGTTATTTGGGACGGGTGGGTATATTTGAAATTTTAGAAATGAATGAATCTATTAAAAAATTAGTTATGGAGAAAGCAGATGCCTCCCAGATTAAACAGGAAGCAGTTAAGTCCGGAATGACTACTATGATTGATGATGGTTTAGAAAAGGTCGAAAACGGAATTACTACAATTGAGGAAATTTTAAGATCGGTAAGGTAGATTTATGGCTGTTTCCCAAAAAGAAAAAATGTTTTTCACCCGGCATCTCGCTTTGATGCTTAAAGGTGGGATATCACTCACTGAAGCCTTAGATACTTTAAAAGACGATACAAAGTCAAAGGTTTTAAAGAAAGCCCTCGCTGATATTTTAAGAAGAGTTTCAGAGGGGGAAAATCTTCACAAAAGTTTAGAAAAACACGATCGCATTTTTAATAAATTTTTTAGGAGTGTAGTTAGGGTGGGCGAAGAGAGTGGGACCTTAGAGGAAAACTTGAAATATTTAACTTCTTCTCTTCAGAGCGAATATTCGTTGCAAAGAAAAATGATAACAGCGTTAATTTACCCCATTATTATTGTTGTGATAGCTTTAATTATCGCTATTGTGATATCTCTTTTTATTTTGCCGAAATTGCTTGGCCTTTTTCTAGCCCTGGGAATCAAACTCCCCTTAGCTACCAAGATTTTGTTGGGGATGGGCAGCTTTTTGCACAAATATTCGGTTTCAATAATCGTGGCGATTGTCTGCCTATTTTTACTCTATATAATTTTAAAGCGTATAAAACTTATTAGATTTTATTTTCACAAGGTTGTTCTCTCGCTTCCTTTTTTAGGAGGAATTAATAAAAATCGCAATTTAGCGATATTTTCTCGAACTTTTTATACTCTTTTAAAAAGCGGATTGCCGCTTTTAGATTCTTTAGATATTTGTATTGAAATTCTGCCGAACGATGTCTATAAGGAAAATCTTATTTTACTTAGGGTTGGAGTTGAGGGAGGTGAGAAAATTAGCCAAGAATTAAAAAAATTCCCAAAAACTTTCCCCCCAATTTTCTCTCAAATGATTTTAGTGGGGGAGAAAACCGGAGCCCTAGAAGAAAGCGCTTTAAATCTTGCTAAGTTTTATGAAACTGAAGTAAACACCGCCTTTAAGAATCTTTCAATAATATTAGAGCCTGTTTTGTTAATTCTGGTTGGCCTTTTCGTTGCTTTCATAGCCTTAGCTATCATTACTCCTATCTATCAATTTACCAGTGGACTCCGGGTAAGATAAATTAGATAAAAATGAACCTCCGCATCAAACAAGGACTAACTTCGTTTAAAAACGCCGAAGGCGACCGTGCTTGTTATAAAAGAAGGACAGCAAGGGCCTTTACGTTGATAGAGATTCTATTGGTAGTAGGGATATTAGCAATCTTGATCACAATAACTCTACCCCTTAGTTTAGATTTTTACAAAAGCCAGCAACTTGACACTAATACCCAAGGCATTATTCAAACCTTGAGAAGGGCTCAGTTGAAAGCAATGGCGATTGAAGACGATTCGAAGTTTGGAGTTTACTTAACTAACGACAGTTATATTTTATTCAAAGGAAACTCTTACGCCGGAAGAGAAATTCAATATGACGAGGTTTCTGATTTACCTCCGATTTTAACAATAAGTGGTCTTTCAGAGGTAGTTTTTTCTAAGGTTGAGGGAGCGCCCGATGTAGTGGGAAATATTCTTATAAGTAGCGATATTGAAAGTAGAGCCATAAATATTAATGAGGTGGGAAGAATTAATTTGGAATAAAAAATACAAAATGCGAGGACAAACTCTTGTTGAATTGCTTATTGCCATGGGAATTTTTGTGATAATAGTAAGCGGCTTTGCTTTTTTTGTGCTTGACAGCTATGTCTCCGGTCATCTAGCCCAAGAAATAACCATAGCAAATTTCTTATCCCAAGAAGGCATAGAGGCGACAAAATCAATTCGAGATCATTCTTGGAACAACCTTGCTAGCGGTAGTCACGGCTTGATTATTTCTGGAAATACCTGGGTTTTTCAGGGGATACAAGAAGATTTAAGCTCTCAACTTAAAGGAGGAATAAGAGAAATTATTGTCGAAGATATTGATTCTGATAGAAAAAAAGTTACTTCAAGGGTCATCTGGGAGTTTTTACCCTCAAGAACCCAAACTTCTTCAATGGTTACTTATTTTACGAATTGGGAAAAGACAACCCCTTATGTTAAACAGCTTCGTTATCGCTGGAGAAATGACGATGGCGGTGAATGATTTTCGCCATTTTTTATTTCATTAAAATTATGAAAAAGAATGTTCAAAAATTAATTGTCTTCCCGTTAATCTTATTAATGATGATAGCTTGGTTTTTTTCTGGTTGGCCTCAGATTTGGCAAAAGCCAGCAATTCCGCCAAAAATTGAGGAAGTCAAGGCCGCCGAAGTAACTATCGATGCCAGTATTTTCGATGCTACTGATGAATACAGTCCTTCACCTAATGTTGTATTTATTTCTGACCAAGTTGGTTATGTTTTCTATGTTGATGGCTCAAGTGATGTGGTCTATTCAAAAACAACCAATGGTGGGACTACTTGGGGTGCTGCTGTAGTTCTTTCTCCTGACAAGACCTGGGCAGATGTGGCAGTCTGGTATGACCAATGGACACCGGGCAGTAACGGAACAAAGATTCATATTGTTGCTGCTGAGGCAGGTACCGATGATATTTGGTATAACTATTTAGATACAAGTAATGGCACTCTACGGGGTTGGGTTGCGGTTATTTTAGGGGCTACTTTTACTCCAGCAACCAGTGGCGGGCCCTCAATTACCAAATCCACTGATGGCAACCTTTTCATCTTGGGTTTCACTAATACTTTTGGCAAGATTTCCAAATCAATTAATGGCGGAGATACCTGGACAGATACTGCAATAGCAACAGGAATTGACGATGCTGACGAGGGCCAGCTTTTACCTTTATCTGGAGGAGACGTACTTTTAATTTTACAAGACCTCAGCACTAATACTGCCCAATCGAAAGTTTATGATGAAGGAACTGATACCTGGGATACAAGCTGGACAAGTATTGATACTTGGGTTGAAAATACAGCTTATGCCTGCACCTGGGGTGCCTCTTTTTACAAATCTACTGACGATATCTATTTAGCCGGAAATACTAAACCTGACGGTGGAACAGGCTACCCTCTCAAAGCCTACAAATTTACTGAATCCAGTCGAAGCTGGTCAACCCTTGCCAATATTGCGGCGGTAGCCGAAGCTCTTCAGGTAACAATGGCAGTTGATGAAAACAACGGCGATTTATATACAGTTTATATCCGGGGAGGTTCAGCTGGAGCGACTACCAATGTCTATTATAAAAAATCAACCAATGGCGGAACTTCCTGGGGAGACGAAATAGAACTCAACATTTCAGCAGCCGATGATTATAGATATGTTCGAACTAATTTGACAAGCAATGAGAGAATTTATGCTGTTTGGTATGACGACGATGATAACGATCTTTTTGGAAATACCGTCGCCGACATTGCACCGCCGGTCATTGTTACCGTCGGCACCGAGGGTTTGCAGGTTGCAACAACAACCATTCCGTCTACTAATTTTTATGTCGGTGGAGCGTTTACATTTGTAAGTAATGGTAGTCAAACCGTTTCTTCTATAACCATTACCGAAACCGGAACAGTGAATGCCAATCTAAATCTTTCCAATGTTGATCTTTATTACGAAACTACTGCTACCTGTAGTTATGAAGGCACTGAAACTCTTTTTGGCACCGCTACTTCTTTTAATACTTCAGAAAAAGCAACAGTGACTGGCACAATGACAGTAGGAACCAGTCAGGTTTGTATCTATGTTATTTTAGATGTTAGTTCGGGAGCAGCAGCTGGTGAAACTGTTGAGATTGAGATTACTGATCCTTCTACTGAGATAACAATTTCAGCTGGCATAGTCAGCCCAACTATCCCCGTAGCTATTGCTGGCACTACTACTCTTCAAGTTCCAGTGGTTCCTCCGGCCACTTGGCGGGCAAATGAAAATACGACAACTACTGCCGCCGTAGGCGAAAATATTCGCCTGAGAATTGCCCTCGCTAATACTGCTGGCTCAACGGCAATAGATTACGATTATCGTTTAGAATATTCTTCAAAAGTTGGAGATATCTGTGGAGACGATGAAAGTTGGATCACTATGCCAATTGTCGCTCTTGATGAACATTTCGAAATGACAACCAGTGATTATTTTACCAATGGCGATCCCACTACTGCTCGTTTAAGTAATCCCGAAGAATACACCTTTTTAACTGGCAGAATGGTTGCAAATCCTTCAAATAGTTCGGGAAATTTAACCTTGCCGGTTGAAAATTATACTGAAATTGAATTTATTTTTCAGGTAAAAAGTAATGCCTCGGGCAGTTATTGCTTTCAAATAACTAAAGCCGGAATTGTTTTAGATGAATATTTAAATTATCCCGAATTGGAAATCTCTTCATGAAAATTATTTTAAATACAAAAGGTTTCACTTTGATTGAATTTTTACTTTATACTATTATCCTTGCTATGGTTTTAATTTTGGCTGGTGGATTCTTGTGGGATATTATTTTTGGTAATATTAAAGAAACATCCTATCAGGAAGTTCAACAAAATGGCAGATTCGCCTTGTCTAAAATAACCCAAGAAATAAAAAAAGCTACTGGAGTAAACACTCCTCCTCCCGGCTCTTCCTCCAATAACCTTTTGCTTGCTATGGCGAACCCCTCATTACATCCAACAGTTTTCGATGTGGTTGATGGGAAACTAAGAATTACCCAGGGCTCCAATGGTCCCTATGAACTAACTTCAGATCAGGTTGCAGTAACTAATATCCAGTTTACCGATCTTTCTTATACTGGGACTCCCGGTACTATCCGGATGGAAATGACAATTGATTATGTCAACCCGATGAATCGAAATGAGTATACGGCCTCCGCCAGCTTTAAATCAACAGTTTCTTTGTTAAAAGGCGGGGCTACGCCTTAATTTATGACAAATAATTATTTTAAGAATCAAAAAGGCTTTATTGCCATAACAACAGTTTTGATAATCCTGGTAATAGTTTTAGTGGTAGGCATTAGTCTTGGCTTGAGAAGCATTGACGAGATGAAAATGGCTCTTCAAAAAAGCCAATCTTTGGCAGCTTACTATCTGGCTAATCTTTGCGCCGAACACGGATTAATGGAGCTAAAGGAAAATCGTAATTATGCGGGTGGAGAATCCCTTAATATGGAAAACGGGAGCTGTACAATTCTTCCAATCGAAGATAGCTGGATAATAAAAACTTCAGCTAATTCTTTTAACCAAGTAAAAAAAATAAAAGTAGTAATAAGCCAGATTAGTCCAAAGATGATTGTTGATTCTTGGACAGAGGTAGCCGAATTTTAAATATGCTAAAAAACCCTTTTAAAAAAAATGCATTTGGATTAGATATTTCCGACACTTCAATAGAAATAGTATTATTGGATGGTTCAATTGAAAATCCTCAAATTTTGGCTATAGGGAGAACAGCTCTAGAGGCCGGAATTGTTGAGGATGGGAGGATTATTAATAAAGAAAAGCTCATAAACGCTCTCGATAATTTAATTAAGAATCCAAAATTTGGCAAAATAAACACTCGAAAAATTATCTTTACCCTACCTGAATCAAGAATTTTTTTAGATATTTTCGAGCTTCCCAAAAATCCTAAAAAGGAAAAGCAAATCGAGCTTATTCAATCCAGAATGAGCAAAACTTTTCCTTACTCTCCAAAAGAACTATATTATGATTTTTTAATAAAAGATAGAAATGAGGTTAATGAAATATTTTTGGTAGCTGCCCCCAAAGATATAGTTAATGATTATTTAGAAATATTTAATTTTTTAAAACTCCAACCTTTAGTTTTTGATATTGAATCAGAGAGTTTATCCCGTTCGTTAATTGGCAAAGAGAAAGGAACGATATTAATTATCGACATTGGAGCACGGACTATTAGTTTTAGCGTTTTTGATGGCGACGAATTAAAGCTGAGCATTTCAAACGAGACAGCTGGAAATAGATTTACACAAAGCATAGCCGAAAAGCTAAAAATTCCGATTGAGAAAGCAGAACAAATTAAAAGGGAATCCGGTCTTAATCCAGAATTTGAGGAAGGAAAAATATTTTTGATTATTCAAAAAGATATTCAAATGGGAATAGTTTTGGAAACTCGAAAGATTGAGAAATATTTTCAAGAAAAAGAGGGTAAAAAAATCGAAAAAATAATTATTGCCGGAGGATCAAGTCTCTTGCCTTGTCTTCGGGAGTATTTAGCTGATAATCTCGATAAGAAAGTTGCAATAGGAAATCCTTGGGTTAAAATAAATACAGGCGATTTAAAAGAAAAAGAAATTTTTGAAACGAATCCTATTTTTTACGCAACGGTTGTTGGGTCGGCCTTAAGAAGTTTGGTTAGAAGTCCGACAAGAATCGGAATTAATTTGATAAAAAATACTGGAAGAGGACAGTATTTGTTAAAAAGAAAATTTAGTTTTATTCAAAATTTTTTGGCAAAAATAAAAGGTCGGAAATGAAGAAAAATTAACATAAAGAAGCTAAGTTGGATCATGAAGAAAAAAGGTTTTACCCTAATTGAGCTGTTAATAGTTGTTGGAATTTTAGGCGTTTTAGTGGGAGCAATAGCTGTAGCAATTAATCCTCTACAGCAATTCGCTAAAGCTAACAATGCACGGCGTTGGGCAGATACTATGAATATCATGAATGCAATATCCCAGAATATAATAGATCATCAGGGAACTTTTGACACATCAGGGACGGACTGCGGCGGCGTTATACCGACCACTGATACATATATAGCGAACGCCGCCTCAGTCGATTATACTACTTATTATGATCTCTGCGGGTGCATAGTTCCTAACTATATAGGCAGTTTGACGGTCGATCCGGTAAAGGGTTCTCCTGCTGGAGGAGTGAATGTTTGCACCACAACCTACCACGCCTATTACAAAATTAAGAAAGACGCCACCAGCGGCCGGATAACCATTAGCTCTCCCCAGGCTCAATCAGAAGGCGGATCGACTCCCATAATTTCTATTACTCGCTAAAATATTTTTGTTAGAAAAAAAACACTCCTGTTTTTGAACGGAAGTGTTTTGATTTGCAATTTGCTCTGAATTTTTTTAGTTATCTAATAAAGAAGAAAGTTTGAAGTCCTTTAACTTTAAGCACTCAGCATTCTTCTAAAAAAAAAGAAAAAGGCCAGAGCCTTTTTCTTTTAATTGGGTGTTACTTATTAATTGGGTGTTACTTAGTAACACCCAATTAGAGTTAATTTAAGCGGATTTGAACCTCTCCTTGCCTTAAAATCTCCGGTTTTTCTTTGGTTAAGTCCATCACGGTTGATGGCGGAGCTGACCTTAGATCGCCGGCATTGATAATCAAGTCCGGCTTTTGACTTTCATCTTCAAACTCATCAATAATTTCCTGAATCCTAGTTTTTGTTGGCTCGTTACTGATATTGGCTGAACTCTGGGCAAGGGGAAAGTCAATTCTTGAAAATAAATCGTGAATTAATTTATAAGCTGGCATTCTCATACCGATTGTCTCTTCGGTGCCGACATTGTCGGCTAGCCCTCTTTTCTTTTTTAAAATAAAAGTCACTTTTCCCGGCCAAAACCTTGCCAGCGTTTCTCTTTTTTCTTCATCCAGCTCGGCAAATTCCTCTGCCATTCTGATATCTCTGACAAAAATGCCAATCGGTTTGTTTAAATCTCTTCTTTTAATGGCGAAAATCTTATTGACGGCGTTTCTGTTTCTGGCATCGCAAACCAAACCATAAACTGTATCTGTGGGTAGAATTAAAATCTGTCCCCTTTTTAGGACATTTTCTATCTCTTGGATAACATCTGGATGAATACTGTTTAATATCTCCATGTGAAGAAGTATAAAGTATAGGATAAAGAATAATCAAGATGTCGTAACCAGGTTACGACATGGTCAAAAGTATTAAGTATTAAGTATTGCCAATTTAATTGCTCCTACTACCGGCTTTTCCGGCCTGATAAATTCTACCTCTTTTGCCAAAGCTCTGACTTCTTTTTTAACAATGGCCAAAACAATCTCTGACTTAAACATACTTCCGACAATAATCAAAGGAAACTTTTTCCTGGTAAATCCCAGTTTTTTAATCAGTGTCTTTGCCGAAAGAGCGAGTTCTTTTCCCGCTTCTTCCATTATTTTCTTCGCCACCTTATCGTTTCCTCGACTGCTGAAATCGCAGAAAACGGAAAATAAAGGAATGGCTGTCAAAGGATTATTGGCATAAATCTCGGCAATAAAATCTTCTGCGTTTTTTGCCTCCACGGCGCGCAAAAGCGCTTTTGTCATTTCTGTTTTTGGTCCTCGGCCGTCTAAATCTTTTAAAACCGCCTGAAAAGCTTTCTGGCCGACCCAAAAGGCTGATCCTTCGTCATCTAGCCACCCCCAACCGCTAACCTTGGCTTCTTTTCCTTTATGCCAGCCATAAGCGGCGCTGCCGGTCCCGCTGATTAAAACCATTCCTTCTTTTTCATCAGTGCCACTTCTAAAGGCGACCAATTGATCACTGCTGATTTCTATTTTTCCTTTAAGCCGGGAAGAAATCCCTTTTTCTTTTAGGATTTCTTTCTTTAATTCTTTTTTATATTCCGGTTGTTCCCTGATGGCCGCTAATCCAATAAAGGTAGAAACCGCTTCGTTTTTTCCTAGGGCCAAGCTAATGGCTTTAGCAATATTTTCCCCTGCGGCTTTCACGCCGATATTTCTTGGCGAAGAAGGCCCGGCCTCTCCCAGTCTAATAATCTTTCCTTTTAAATCAGCCAGAGCGGCAAGAGTCTTTGTTCCTCCGCCATCAACGCCTATCACTAACTCCTTTTTCCTAAGCTGATCTCGAGAATAATTTTCTTCTTTTTTTCTCATTTTTGGCTGATTTTAAAGATTTCTTTTTGTTTTGGCGCTTTTTTTGAATATTGCCTGATTAATTCTTTTGCTTTTTCCAAAAATTCTTCTTTAATTTTTCCAGAGCCATAATTTCTGATTAAAATTGTTGGCCCGGCAAAATTCTTCGGTTCAACCAGCCAATCGTTTTTACAAACTAATTTCTTTAATCTTATATTATCTTCCTTATGCCTGCCAACAATTATTTTCACCTTATCAAAGAAAAAGTGCCGGCCGATTTTTAAAAGGGCGAAGTCGCTGCTGTCTGTTTTCAGTTTTTTCTCCAGCAATTCTCTTAGCTTCTGGGAAAATTCTTTTTCACACAAACGACAGCCACCGGCTGGCTGGAGATATTCTTTGATTCTCCATTTTTTCGCCAGCTCTATTTGTTTCTTTCTTGACCGACCGGAAATAGAAAAAAGTTTTTCTCTTTTCACCAATCCCTTTTTCTCGGGAATGGTTTGTTCTAAGAGCTTGGCGGAAAGCGGCCGGAGAAGATAGCCGCGAAGGCCTGACTCTTTTTCTACGAGCGCCAATGATTTTCTCGTCTGGCTCATGGGCCGCTCATTCAAAACCTCGCCCGTGGCGACAAAATCAAACCCTTCTTTTTTCATTATTTTCTTGGCAGTTTTAAGCATCAATAAATGGCAATCAAGACAAGGATTCATATTGCTGCCATAGCCAAACCGCGGCGATTTCACAATCTTTAAATGTCTTTCTGAAAAATCAATCTTCCTTAGCGCTACTTTTATCCTTTTGGCTGATTTTTCCGCTTGCCTCGGGCCAAAAAAATAGCTTTTAAAAGTTAAGCCAAGAACAGTTATTCCCTGCCTTTTTAAAATCTCGGCTGCCAACATAGAATCGAGTCCACCGGAAAGAAGAACTAAAGCTCTTGTTTTTCTCATTAATTAAATTATACCTAATCCTGTTTTTTTGTGGAACCCTAGGTTCCACAAAAGATTGCATTCAACTTACGATATTATCTGCTGTTTAATATCGTAAGTTAAACAGTTCGAAATCTTGCGGAACCCTGGTTCCGTAAAAGATTGCGTTAAACTTACGATGTTACACACTTGTTGTGGAACATCGTAAGTTGAACGCGCTCATATAAACTCATATAAAAAAAGCGGGCGGCCTGCAGAAGCAAACCGCCCTTGTCGTTCAGGCGCCCAGGCCGATCTATATGGTATTACTGAACGGAAACAAACGGGCTCGCATAAGGATAGTCCTCCTCATTTAGCGAGATGGGAAAACTGGACTGACCCAGTTTAAGCTCCCTGAAAGCCTTGGGCTTAGGCACAATATAGATCAGGAAAAAGATCTAGACTGACTATAAATCTAAAACCTTATTTTGTCAATATTTTCGTTTAACTTATTTTGTTTAACTTTTTTGTTTAACTTACGATATTAAACAGATTTTTAGCTTTATTTTTGAAAAATTTAATGTTTAATATCGTAAGTTAAACACATTCATATAAAAAAGCAGGGCGGCCAGATGTTACAGGCCGCCCTTAAGTGGGGGGGTGCGATGCTTAGGCATCGCCTTAATAGACCGAAGAACGGTTTAGAATTCGTTAGCCGTTTTCGGTCGGCCAACTCCGCTCGTGCTGTGGCCTGGCGGCAATGTGGGAATGATATACCAGGCATGGTGAAGCGCTAGTCCAAAGCCGGGCTTAGCGCAAGGGACCAGAGTACACCTTGCCAAGGTGTCTTACTCTGGCCCACGACCGTCTCCAAAATCCAAGTCGTGGGAGAACGGGACAACAACTGGTGTGCGTTTAACCTACCCCTGCCTCAATCATAGAGTAGGCCCTCCTTTGGCCGTCACCGGCGCGAAGCGAAAGCTGGACTGACCCCCAGCTTGTTTGGGCTCTAACCGTGGTCAGAGCAATGTTTGGGGAGTTGCCCTTTTGGACAACTAAGGGGCGAAGAAAAAGTGATAAAAAGAACAATTTATACTATCTCTATTTTTATTCAAAAAACTTTTTTCGTCAATACATTTCTTATTTTACTTATTTTTTCAACCTTTACGTCTAAATTTCCGTTCATTTCTGTTCAATCTTCTGTTCATTTATGTTTAACTTACGCTAAAACATTAATGTATTTTATATAATAGCCATCAAGGTTTTGCTCGGCTCTGCCGAGCAAAACCTTATATTATCTGCTGTTTAATATCGTAAGTTAAACACCTAAAACTGTGGATAATCTGTGGAAAAAAACAAAACTGGCGGAGAGTTCTCCGCCAGTTCCTCCTTGCCTCCTTGCCAATAAATTAAGCCTTTTCTTTAGCTAAGGGGGAGCTTGGCTTCCCTAAGGCAAAAGCTTGCTCGTTTGAATGAAGATATTGAGGCGCGATTTTATTTTTCATTGCTTTTAAAATTGATTCGGTTTTGAGAGGAATTAAATCATTAAGAACTGCTACTGATAAAAGATAAGTGCCGGCTAGAACCTCTTTCCCTAATTTTTCCAGACAAATCCCGGAAGCGTCTATTAATTGGAACCGCTCTTTCATTTTTTTGAACTTTCTTATCAGCTCTTCTTCAGTCGGACCATCCTGAAAAGGAATAAGTTTTTTGTTAATCACGAAAGTAGTGGTCTCGCCGGCAAGGGAAGCGGCGCGCAACCCTTCGGTTATTTCCAAGCTTAAAATCAAATCTGTTTCTCCCGGCATAATTAAAGGCGAAAACACTTTTTTGCCAAAGCGAAGATGAGCAACAACGCTCCCTCCTCTTTGCGACAAGCCATGAAGCTCGGAAGCTCTAACATCATAGCCCTCAAGCAAAGCGGCTTCAGCCAAAACCTGAAGAAGGGTGATAATCCCTTGTCCACCCACGCCGCAAAGAATAATGTTAAAATTCTTATCTTTCTTCATTGTCTCTAATAATTTTATAACTCAAGGACAAATAACGATTAATAAACAATTTAGCAATTTTACTTTACGAAAAGACAAGGATGCCGGCTGATAATGACCGAAACTTCCTCTTTATCAAGAAAATCTTTGACCGCCTCAATCATCTCTTTTTGATTTGCCGGATCAAGCACCTTAATATTTTTAACGCCGCAGGCTTTGACGATTTCTTCAATGGCTATTTTTTCTCCGGGACTCGGCTGGTGGCCAGTCATCGCGGTCGTCCGATTATCTAAAATAATAATGAGAGGATTGGAGCGGTTAATAACCGTATTAATCAAGGCCGGGATGCCGCTATGGAAAAAAGTGGAGTCGCCAATAAAAGCAATAAGTTTTTGCTGGCTGGCTTTCTTGATGCCGTGGCCAATCCCCAAAGACGAACCCATACAAAAAAGATAATCCTGCAAATCGATGATTGGCGTACCAGCGAGCATATAGCAGCCAATATCTCCTCCCCAAATGACTTTTTCCGGATTAACCGCCTGTCTCAAGGCGCCAAAAACCAACCAATAAGGACAGCCGGGACAAGGCTGGGGATGACGCCTGGAGATTCGTATGTTATATACCGTCTGCCGTATGTTGTATCTTTTTTTAATCAACTTAGCGATAGCGACAGTAATGCTTTCTGGTTTTAATTCGCCAACCTCGGACAGTAAATTCTTACCTAAAATCTCTAGCTTAGGATTAACTTCTTTGGCTAATTCCCTTGCCTCTTTTTCTAAAATAGGCTCTAGCTCTTCTACTACTAAAACTTTTTTCTTGCCTCTAATAAATCTCTCAATTTTTTTTCTCGGCAAGGGATAAAAAAATCCGAGTTTCAAAATTGGCACGGAAGTTTTCAATTCTTTAAGCGCCTCTAAAACATACAAATAAGAAACACTTGAGGTGATAATCCCTATTTTTTGGTTGATATCATTTCGTTCGTTTTCAACTCTGTTTAAAGAAGACTTTTCGGCGAAATCTCTTATTTTTTCAATTTTTTCCAGCAATTCTTTTTTCATTTCCAAAACTCTCGGCGGCAAGGTAACAAATTTTTCTTTATCTTTCACGAATTCTCCTACAGGCGGCCTTATTTTACTTTCAAACTTTCCCAATTTAACTATTGCCCGTTGATGCGAAACTCTGGTCGTTGTTCTAATAATCACCGGTGTTTTAAACTTCTGGGAAAGGACAAAAGCAAGTTTGGTAAATTCCAGACATTCCGCAGGATCAGCCGGCTCAAGCATAGGGATATGCCCAAGATAGGAAATAAAGCGTGAATTTTCTTCTGACTGGGCGGAAGAATGGCAAGAAGGATCGTCAGCCACAAGAATAACCATCGGCCCCAAGGAACCAGAATACATTAGAGGTAATAAAGCATCTTGGCAAACATTGGCGCCAAAATTTTTCATGGCCACCAAAACTTTTAAGCCGCTAAAAGAAGCGCCCATACCTGCCTCCAAGGCGATTTTCTCATTAACAGAAAATTCAAAAAGAAAGCCTTTCCCTAAGCGGTTTGGGCCTTGGCCGAGTCTGACTCGGCTTTGACCGAGTCTGACTCGGCTTTGGCCGAGTCTGACTCGGCTTTGACTTAACTCATAGAAAAGATTGCCGATTTCTGAAGCCGGCGTGCCGGGATAAGTAGAGACAAATTGGACGCCTGATTCCAAGGCAGCGCGGACAATTGCTTCGTTACCCAAAAGAATTACTTTTTCTCCTGATTTTCCCAACAATCCTCCCTCCATCTTTTTAACTTAGATTAAATAACAAAGTTAATAAGTTTATCTTTAACAAAAATAACTTTCCTAGGTTGTCTACCTTCCAACCATTGTTTGATTTTTTCTGAAGCTGAAACCAGTTCTTTTGCTTCGCTCTCATTTAGACCTACCTCAACTTCTATTCTCTCTCTTACTTTACCATTAATTTGAACTACGAGGGTTATCTTTTCCTCTTTTATCAGCCCAGCATCATATTTTGGCCAAGATTGCTGATGAACAGAGAACTTGCCCCCTAGTTTTTCCCATAACTCTTCAGCTAAGTGAGGAATGAAGGGGGCGAAAACCAGTAAAAGTTTTTTTAATTCTTCCAAGCCAATCTCGCTCTCCTCTGTTTCATTTAAAAACTTCATCATCTTAGCAATCGCGGTATTATACTTAAAATTATCAATATCTTCCCCGACTTCCTTTATAAGGCGGTTAACCAAAACTTGAACTTCTCTCCCGCTTTTTTTTGTTTTCTTTTCAATCTGCCCTGTCATAAAATTATAGAATCTTTCCAGGAATCTTCTCACGCCTTGCATATTGGCAGTTGACCAAGGCAAAGTGTTATTGTATGGCCCCATAAAAACAAGATAAGCTCTTAGGGTATCCGCTCCCACTCTTTCTGTCACCTCATCGGGATTGATAATGTTGCCGCGAGATTTTGACATTTTATGGCCGTCTTCGCCTAAAATCAAACCGTGGTGTCTCCTTTTAACATAAGGCTCCTTGCCTTTGATCAGTCCCAGGTCATTTAAAAATTTATGCCAGAAGCGGGAATACAAAAGATGGAGCGTGGTATGCTCTGCCCCGCCTAAATAAAAATCAACCGGCAGCCAATAATCTAATTTTTCCTTGTCAGCCAAACAATCATTATTTTTGGGATCAATGTATCTTAAATAATACCAAGAAGAACCAGCCCAATTAGGCATAGTATCAGTCTCTCTTTCCCCTAGTCCGGCGCAATGAGGACATTTTGTTTCCCGCCAGTCTTTCACAGAAGCAAGGGGCGACTTGCCTGTGCCGGTTGGCTCGTATTTTTCCACTTCCGGCAGCTCAAGCGGTAATTCTTTTTCCGGCACCGGAAACCAGCCTGCTAATTTTTTCTTGAACTCTTCGGTAATTTCAAACTTTCTCGCTTTTCGTTTCTCATTTTTCGCTTCTTTTGTTTCCCAGTAGCTGATTCCTTTTTCCGCGCAGGCAGGACAAAAAATCATGGGAATAGGCTCGCCCCAATAATGCTGGCGGGAAAATATCCAATCGCGCAAATGATATTGAGTCGTCTTTTTTGCCAAACCTTTTTTCTCTAAGGCAGCGAAAATCTTTTCTTTGGCTATTTCCGAATCTAGACCAGTATATTCTCCAGAATTGACCAATTTGCCTTGACCAAGATATGGTTCCTCTTTTGCCTTGCCTCCCTTAATCACTTCTCTAATTTCTATCCCTTGCTTCTTGGCAAATTTCCAGTCCCGAGGATCATGTCCCGGCACCCCCATAATCGCTCCTGTACCATAGCTCATGACGACAAAATCAGCCGCATAAACGGGAATTTTTTCTTTGCTTAAAGGATTCAGAACATAAGCGCCAATAAAAACGCCTGTTTTTTCTTTGTTTTCGTCAATTCTTTCAAATTCTTTTTTTTCTTTGGCCGCCTGGATATATTTTTTCAACTCCAGTTGTTTTTCCGGGCTCGCAATTTCTAAGGCCTGTGGGTGCTCTGGCGCTAAAACAAAAAAAGTGGCGCCAAATAAAGTATCAGGCCTAGTTGTAAAAACCTGAATCGTTTTGTCTTTTCTTTCTAAAGAGAAATTGATTTTTACTCCTTCGGAACGGCCAATCCAGTTTCTCTGGGCCGCGACAATTGATTCGGAATAGTCCACCAAATCCAATTCCTCGGCCAAACGATCCGCATAAGCGGTAATTTTTAAGAGCCACTGGCTAAGTTTTTTCTTGCCTGCTTCCGCCCCGCACCTTTCGCATTTTCCCTCAACTACTTCTTCGTTTGCTAAGCCAATCTTACAAGACGGACACCAATTGATTTCCATTTCTTCTTTGTAAGCCAAACCATTTTTGAAAAATTGCGCAAAAATCCATTGCGTCCATCTATAATATTTCGGGTCGGTCGTGTTTATTTCTCTCTCCCAGTTAAAAGCATAACCCAAGCTTTTCATCTGACGCCTGAAATTATCAGTGTTTGACTTGGTGGCTTCGGCTGGCTGGACGCCGGTCTTAATGGCATAGTTTTCCGTGGGCAAGCCAAAAGCATCCCAGCCCATAGGATAAAGAACATTAAAACCATCCATCCTCTTTTTTCTGGCGGAAATATCCAGCAGGGTGTAACTAAAAGCGTGGCCGGTGTGGAGGCCGGCGCCAGAAGGATAGGGGAATTCTACCAGGGCGTAAAATTTTTTCTTTTTGGAAAAATCTTCAGCAAGAAAACTCAATTTTTCTTCCCAGATTTTCTGCCACTTTTCTTCAATTTTCTTTGGCTCATAACTCATAAACCCTATTTTAACTCGTTAAAAACCCAAATTCAACCTTGAAATGGTAACGCCCAATCTTGCGGACCCCGAGTTTCCGCAAAGCGCATTTGGAATTATGTGGAACCTAAGGTTCCACAAAGAGCGAATTTGCGGAAACTCGGGGTCCGCAAGCTTCCACAGATCAAAGAGAAGAGCTGACTTCCCTAAAAAGGATATGCGAGGCGAGCGGCCATGGCTCTTGCCTAAAGGCAAGAGAGCGAAGCCGAGCTCTAAGCTTAATTCTTCGGTGGAGAATTAAGCGGCCTTTTTAGGGAAGTCAGCTCTTCTCTCTCAAGAAAGACTCTAATCCTTCTGTCTGCTTCGCAATTCCAGACATAATTTGACAGTTCTCTTAATCTTTCCTAAAATTTACTTATATGGCAAAAACAAAATTCATTTTTGTCGCTGGAGGCGTGATGTCCGGCATTGGCAAAGGCGTCACCGCCAGCTCCATCGGCAAAATTCTCCAAACAAAAGGCTTTAAGGTCAGCGCCATGAAGATTGACCCCTATGTCAACGTTGATGCCGGCACGATGAATCCCATCGAGCATGGGGAAGTTTTTGTCACCACCGACGGCGTGGAGTGCGACCAGGATGTCGGCAACTATGAAAGGTTTTTAGACGAAAACCTGACGACGGATAACTATATTACCACTGGCCGAGTTTATTCAGCCGTAATTGAAAGAGAAAGGAACCTGGGCTATAAAGGCAAGTGCGTTCAAGTTGTTCCAGATATTCCCAATGAAGCCATCAGTCGGATTAAAAAAGTGGGGCAAAAAACAAAAGCGGATTTTGTTTTGGTGGAAATCGGCGGGACAGCCGGCGAATACGAAAATATGCTTTTTTTGGAAGCGGTAAGAATGATGAAGCTCCGCGAACCAAAAAATATTCTTTTTGTCCTGGTCAGCTATTTGCCTGTTCCCAAAATGCTGGGAGAAATGAAAACAAAACCGACGCAGCATGCGGCGAGAGCTTTGAACGCCGCCGGCATCCAGCCGGATATCATTATCGGCCGTTCAACCATGGCAATCGATGAGCCGCGAAAAAAGAAAATCGCTCTCTTTTGTAATGTTTTGGAAAAAGATGTTATCTCCGCTCCCGATATTCAAACCTCAATTTACGAAATTCCTCTAAATTTTGAAAAAGACGGTCTTGGCAGTCAAATTTTAAAAAAGTTTGGCATAAAGTCAAAAAAAAGAAATGATCTTAAGGAATGGGCAAGGCTCATTGAAACAATTAAAAATACGACAAAACCTGTAAAAATTGGGATTGTCGGCAAATATTTTGAAACCGGCAGCTTTGTTCTTTTAGATTCCTATATCTCTGTTATTGAAGCAATCAAACACGCCTCATGGTTTAATAAAAGAAAGCCGGAAATCACCTGGCTTTCGGCCGAAGACTACGAAAAAGATTCGGAAAAAGTAAAGGAATTAAAAGAGTTCGATGGCATTATTATTCCTGGGGGGTTTGGCAATCGGGGAATTGAAGGAAAAATAAAAGCCATTGAGTTTTGCCGCAAAGAAAAAATTCCTTATCTCGGACTTTGTCTCGGCATGCAGCTGGCCGTGGTGGAATTTGCCAGAAATGTTTGCGGCTTAAAAGAAGCCAACTCCACGGAATTCTCGCCAAAGTGCCAATCTCCAGTGATTGATTTTATTCCCGAACAAAAAACTCTTTTATCAAAAAAAAGCTATGGCGGAACAATGCGGCTCGGCTCTTATAATTGTCAACTAACGCCTCGGACAAAAAGTTTTCAGGCTTATAAAACAGAAACTATCAGAGAGCGCCACCGCCATCGCTATGAACTTAATAATGATTTCCGCGGACAACTGGAGAAAAAGGGCTTGATTGTCGCCGGTATTAATCCAGAACGGAATCTGGTGGAAATTATTGAAATAAAAAACCATCCATTTTTTGTCGGCGTCCAATTCCATCCCGAATTCCAATCCCGGCCCATTAAAGGCCATCCTCTGTTTAATGCCTTTATCAAGGCAGCGATAAAAAATAAATAATCTAGAACTCCATCAACTCTCTTAACAGTTTGCCATAATAGTGTGTTATAAATTCCTCGAAAGTATAGGTTCAGAACAAAAAGAAAAGCTGCCAGCCAGAACGATTCTGGTAATTCAGAGAAAATAGAAGGGTTTTTTATTTGGTGAACCCAAGATTCGCCAAATTTTATATGACTGGTAAATAACTGACTTGTGGAAAACTTTTGACTTTTCTCTCTTGACTATGCTATAATGGAATCACTTAGAGGGAATGCGGCTTCTTGTCACTTCTCCCTCGCGGAAGCGGGGACTGGGAATGCCCGGGCCCCGTTTTCATTTTGGAAAAATCTTAAGTCCATAACCAAGTATTTCACCATTCCTCGCCTTACGGAACTTTGACTTTATAACTTCAAAAGCAAGATTTTGCTTCTTTGAATCCAACCCATACTTTGCAATCGGATAAGCCACCAAATCAGCAATTTGGTGGCCATTTTCATTTTGCTGTTTAGTAACAAAAATCATCTTCTGGATTTTGCGTTGAAATTTTTCGGCAGTAACATGCTTGTGAAAAGGATCACTGCCCCACGAGCCGTTGTTGATAGCTTCGGTAAAAGCGGCTAAAAGATCCGTGTTCGCTTTCGGATCTCGTGATTCTACGGAAATATAACCAATATCATTATTTTCTTCGAGAAAGAATAAAAATCTCTCCATAATAAACTCGAGCGATAAAGCATATGGATTTGCTGGATCGTGGTATTGATTCTTGAGCTTTTCTTTTAAGATAACCGAGGCTAAAATCGTATAAGACAATTCAGACATTAAATTATTGAGATCGGTATAAAAGTTTTGTTTCGTATTTTTATTGAGAAGAATATTAAAAGGCGGCTCGCATTTTCTAATTATCCCGCGAGTGTAAAATAACATCGGCCTTATTAAAATAACGAATTTTGAAAGCATCAATCTTTGATTTGCTGTTTTGTTGATATTCTACTTCATCAAAAATACATCCTGCCAAACAAAAGATGGGAAATTGTTTATCAATCTTAATAAGACTATGATCTCCCGATTCGTCTAAAAACAATATTTTCATAGTTTTATTTCTTGAAATCGCTTAACTTTTTAATCTCTCTTTTTTCATTGCCGAAAATATCCATGTAAACTATTTGTTTGGTGAAACCCAGGGCTCGCCAAATTTTACATATAAATCTAACTAAGCCGCGGAAACATGGCTCCAGCTTTTTTGATTTTCAATTTCTTCGGTCGCGTCAGACGCGGCTTTGGTCGAGTCAGACTCGGCTTTGGTCGAGTCAGACTCGGCTTTGGTCGAGTCAAACTCGATTCTGATTTTTCTCCAGGCTTCACTCCCAATTGAGCGAAAATCTTATCGGCGGTATCGGGTAGAAATGGCCGCAGCAATTGAGCAATCTGAAATAATGAAGCTAAAAGATTTTTTAAGACTGCTTTATTTTCTTTCTCCCAGGGCTTTTTCTTATCAATATATTCATCAGAATGGCTAATCAATTTCCAGATAACAGCTAAGGCCTCGTTAAACTTAAACTCTTCCATCCGTACTTCAAATTCTTTTTCAATTTCTTTAAATAATTTCTCAAATTCCGGGCTGGCTTCATATACGACTTCTTCGGGAAAGGCTTTTTCTGCCAAAGTCAAAACCCGGCTGACTAAATTTCCCAAACCCTTAGCCAAATCCGCTTCGTATCTTTCTTGAAAATGTTCATAAGTAAAATCCCCATCCTCAAAAGGAGAAAACTCCCGTAAAAGAAAATACCTGACTGGATCTACCATATATTTTTCAACCAGTTTAATAGGGTCAATAACATTCCCTAAACTTTTGCTCATCTTCTGACCATCTGCCGTAATAAATCCGTGAATAAAAATCTGGGATGAATTAGGCAAACCTGCTGACATTAACATTGCTTGCCACATAGCTGATTGCTGACGCAAATTATCCTTGCCCGCCACTTGCATTCCCGGCCAAAACTCTTTAAATTTTGCCTCATTCTCCGGCCAATCAAGAGCGGAAATATAGTTTATCAAGGCGTCAAACCAGACAAAGAAGACTTGTTCTCTGTCGCCGGGTACGGGTATTCCCCAAGGCATCTTCTCTTTAAGTCGAGAAATGCTGAAGTCAATAAGTCCATCTTCAACAAATTTAATAATCTCGTTATATCTCTTCTCGGGAATAACAAAATCAAGCCTAGTCTTGTAAAAATCAAGCAGTGGTTTTTGATACTTAGAAAATCTGAAAAAATAGTTTTCTTCTTCTATGATTTGCAGCTCCAGATTGGGGTGAATTGGACACTTTCCATTAACCAATTCTGAATCAGTCTTTTCCAATTCGCAACCGATGCAGTATTTGGCTTTGTAATTCTTTTTATAAATATCACCGTTGGCATCGCAGCGCTTCCAAAACTCCTGTGCGGCTTTAATATGATGTTCATCAGTTGTGCGGATAAAATTATTAAAAGAAAGATTTAATACTTCCTTAAGTTGTTTAAACTTAGCGGCATATTTATCGCAGAACTCTTGAGGATCTAAGCCTTGTTCAAGAGCTTTCTCGTAAATCTTAGCGCCGTGCTCGTCCGTGCCAGTATTAAAAAAAACATCGTATCCTTTGATAGTTTTGTATCTCGCAATCGCGTCTGCTTGAATAATTTCTAAAGCAAACCCTATGTGAGGATCGGAGTTAACATAAGGAAGTGTTGTCGTGAGGTAAAACTTTTTTGCCATGTTTCTTTTCCAACTTTTATCTTCTATCACATCTTATGCTTTATACTTACCTCTTATAGCTTTCGTTACTTAGTAACGTTACTAAGTAACGAAAGTGCTATTGCCATATTTTCTTCTCCCTCTCCTTTCTTATATCTCATACTTTATACTTCTGACCGTGTCGTAACCTGGTTACGACATCTTGAGACCGTGTCGTAACCTGGTTACGACATCTTGATTTCCCTCTTCCTTATCCTTGCCCTCCATACTTTATACTTTCTGTACCTCCTCTATTTCTGCCGCCACTCCCGCTTCCTCTCTCCTTCTTTCCAAAATCCCTTTAGCAAATTCCACAATAATGCCGATTAAGGGCACGGTCAAGATGGCGCCAAGAATCCCGAAAAGTTTGCCGCCAGCGGCCAAGCTAATCAAAACAAGAGTAGGCGAGAGACCGGTCAACTTCTTTGAAAGCATAGGGGAAACGATATTGTTTTCTATTTGCTGAACAATAAAATAAATTAAAAGACCGATGATGGCTTTGGGCAAGGAATCAAAAGCTAAGACGACAAAGATCAATAAACTGGCAAGGACGGGGCCAATAACAGGGACAAAATTAAAAGCGCCGCCGATAATAGCTAAAGAAAAAGGATAATTAGCGCGAAGAACCAATAAAGAAATAAAAGTGGCAATACTAATGAAAAGACAGCCAAGCATTGTTTTCAAAAACCAGAAGCCGACTTTTTTCTCGCATTTGCGCCAAAGATTATTAATAAATCTTTTATCCTTCTCTGAAAAAAACAAGATTAACGCATTTTCAATGCTTTTCCCTTCCAAAGAAAAGAAAACAGCAATGGAGATAACATAAATTGTGGAAGTAATGCCGCCAAAAATATTAAAGAAAACATTAAAAATATTGCTTGTCGTTGTCAGCGCTATGCTCTCCAGCGTCTGGATAAAAGCATCCAGGCTTTTAAAGGCCTCAATGCCCAATCCTCTTAGAGCTGGCGAAAACTGCTCAAAGTAAAGAGGAAAAAGCTTGATGAAATTTTTCGCTTCGGTCACGATTCTTGAGGCCGGAAGATAAATAAGAAAAGAGATGATAGAAAAGATAAAAATATACAAAAAAGCGATCGCCAGTGTCCGAGGGACTTTCTTCTCCAAAAGACGAATCGGCGCTTCAAACAAAATAGAAATAATCAAGCCAAAAACAGAAAGGACTAAAATATTGTGAATCAGATAAACAAGATAAGCGGCAAAAAAAACCGTCGTCACTTTTAAAATTGCTGACCAGGATAATTCCAAATTTTGGCTTTCCATAGTTTTAAATTATATTTTTAATAATTTTCCTATTCCGCTTTTTTCTTCAAATGGTCCAATTAAAGCCAGATTTAATTTCTCGGGTATAAAAATGCTCTGGGCTGTTTTTAAAATATCTTCGGCTGTGACTTTGTCAATTTTGGCAAAAATCTGCTCCAGAGTTAGGATCTTTTTTTCCAAAAGCTCTTGCAAGCCATAAAAAATCGCTCTTTCATCTGAAGACTCCAAACTCAAAGTCATTCTTCCTTTTAAATACTCTTTGGCTCTTTTTAGTTCTTTGGCGGAAATTTTCTTTTTGGTTACCTTGCCGTATTCTCCTAAAACTACCGCAATAACTTTTTTCAGCTTGGCATTGTCAACACCGGCCTGCGTCACGAGAAAACCTGTATCTGGATCAGCGGAAACTGCAGTATAAATATAGTAAGCCGCTCCCATTTTTTCTCTGACCTTTTCAAAAAGGCGCGAACTCGTCATTCCTCCCAAAACCACCGCCAATAAAGCTTGATTGTATTTCCATGGATGAAAAGAATTATAACCTCTTGCCCCCAAGCAAAAATGCGTCTGCTCTGTTTTTCTTGTCTCAAGAAAATAGGCCGGCTCTCTTTGCGCTTCAATGACTTTTACCTTTTTCCAAGATTCTTTTTTGCCGATTCTGGAAAAAGATTTTTTCACCTTTCTCATCGCTTCTTTTTCTTCCAGGTTGCCCGAAAGGCAAACAATCGTATTTTTCCCAACGTATTGAGCCTTTAAGTAATTAATGATTTTTTCCCGATTCAATTCAGCAACCGTCTTTTTACTTCCAGTAATCTGTCGGCCGGCGGGCTGATGAGGATAAAGAAGCTCTTGCCAAAGGCAACCGATATAAGACATCGGATCGTCGTGAATCATATTAATTTCTTCAATCACCACTCCTTTTTCTTTTTCAATCTCTTTGCTTTCTAGTTTTGCCCTAAAAAAGATATCGGTCAGCCAGTCCAGGGCTAAATCAAAATTTTCTTTCCGCACCTTGGCCCAGTAACCGGTATAGTCCTCGGAAGTAAAAGCATTATAAGCGCCGCCTACTTCATCTAAAATTTCCGAGATTTCAAAAGAAGAAGGATGTTTTTTCGTCCCCTTAAAAAGCATGTGTTCAATAAAATGCGAGATGCCATTTTCCTCCTCTTTTTCGTACTTAGAACCAGTAGCGACAAGAATTAAAATTGTCACCGCCTGTGTTCCTTGCTTTTGAGGAACGGTGATGATTCGCAAACCAGAATCGAGAGTTATTTTTCTTGACATCAAAATTTAGAGATTGAGTTTTTTCTGCCGAAAAACATTCATTATCTCCATTGCTCTTTTTCTCCCCTTTTTCGTTAAAGAAAAAACATTCCTCTCGTTTTTAATCATCCCTCTTTCCCGCAAGATGCGCAAAGGTCGATCAAGCTTCCGGCTATCAGGCCATCCGAGATGTTTTAAAAAATTAAATTTCTTAGGGAAAAAATCAAAACATTTCCCAAGCAATTCTTCAAAAATAATTTTCTGGCCGCTATTTTCCAGATAAAAAAAAGAAATTAAAATCAGATCGTTGACGCTTTCTTTTTTATAAACTTCTTCCGGCCAATCTTTTATCGCCATTTTTCACTTATTAAAACGCGGCCGCGGAAAACCGCTGATAAAATCTTTGAGAAATCGGTGGCTATTTCTAGGCCTTGTAAACTTTATAACCCTCTCTTACCTTTTCTTTTATTTTCATCCCCACTTCATCATTTTTTGTTCCCTCTTCTATCTTTTCGCGGTCAATCTCTATTGAATCAACCGCTTGCTCAAAGTCAGTCTCCTTCCCGCCAACGATTCTAATTGTTTCTCCTAGCTTCAGGCCGCCAGAAAGCTTAATCACGGCAACGCCAATCTTATCAAAATAATGAACCACTTCTCCGATTGGTTTCCACTCGCCGATTTTTTCTATTTTTTTAGGCATAAAACTGCCCTTTTAGCGCCGGGCGCTAAAGTTCTAATGTTTCCGACCTTTAAAGAGCTTTTTATGATTATTTTTTTCTTCTCTCTCCTCGTCAATCGCCTGACAAATTTTTTCTACTAATTTTTTGGGGTCTTTTTCATAGATTATTCTGCCTGGCCCCTTGTGCGTCTTTTCTATTATCTCTCTAATCATATCAGCGGTACCGCCCGTCCCTTCTAAAACGCCAATCAACCTATCGTCTTCAAAACAAATCGTAAATTCATTAAGCGTCCCCATCCGGCCGCAGATAAAAATAACGGCATCGGCCATCCTCATTAGCCAAACATTTCTTGCAGAAAAGCCGTAACCAGTATAAAAGATCATATCAAAATTTTCCGTGGGCATTTTGAACTGTTGGTAATGGGTTCTTTCGGAAATAGCCGGAGAAACGCCAATAGAAATTCCTCCTGCTTCTTTGGCGCCGACAGCGGCTTCGTAAGGCATACCCCAGCAAGCGCCGGTAAAAAGCACGCCGTTATTTAAGGCAATCTGACGACCAATCTCTCTCGCTTTTTCCGCTGCCCCATCGCCGCAATGATCAGTTCGCTCTGCGCCCGAAACGCAAATTTGGTATTTTTTTTCTGGATTCTTCATAAAAAATTTTTAATCTGAAATTTCTTTATTATAGCATAGCCGTCTCTGATTCTAAATAAAGAACAATCCAGCCCCGCCTTTTCGGCGGGGCTGGAGAGGGAGCAAGCTCAAGCTACAGGATGTCTAAGCCTTCAAGAATTAAGAGGGGACATTCCTCCTGTTTACGGCCGCCTTAGACCCCTCGTTGAGCGACTAGTCCTTGGGGAACTACGTCCCCTCACCCCCTCGCTTTTTATTTTAATGAGAAAAAATGTCTTGTCAACTACTAATCTAGTAACAAGATGAATCGAGTCTTGGTGACTCCACAGAGTTCCGCTTTAAGGAGCGCTTAGCTCTCAAAAAAGGCCGCTTAATTCTCCACCGAAGAATTAAGCTTAAAGCTCGGCCCGCCCTTTTGGGCGAGGCTCGCCCATAGGGCGGCCCGCTCCCGATAGTTGGGCGAGGCTCGCCCATAGGGCGGCTTCGCTCTCTTGCTTCCAGCCAAGCTTAGCTTAGCTTGGCTTCCAGCAAGAACCATGGCCGCTCGCCTCGCATATCCTTTTTAGGGAGCTAAGCGCTCCTTCCAAAGATTACTTAATTTTGTGAACAATCTTGCGGACCCAGAGTTTCCGCAGACTCGCTCTTTGTGGAACCTTGGTTCCACATAATTCTAAATGCGCTTTGCGGAAACTTGGGGTCCACAAGATAGTGTATATTGGACATTTATTGGTCATTGGAGCTTGGGCATTGGACATTGTCCTTCGACTCTGCCCTTCGACAAGCTCAGGGTGGTGAGCGGAGTCGAACCACTCAGGATGGTGAGCTTGTCGAACCATTTAGGTCAATTAGAAATTAGAGCAATTAGAAATTTATTTTTGTGCCCCCACCCTGAGTCGAACAGGGATTTCAACCTCCGGAGGGTCGCGCTTTATCCATTAAGCTATGGGGGCCCCACTACGCTCTGATTACATCAGAGCTTCGAGAGGGCAAATAATTACAGTTTAGTATCTCGCCCTTTCGAAGCCCGAATGTTAATGAGGGCGAAGGAGGGAGCTATGGGGGCGGACAGTGTTTTTTTCGCTACCAAGTAAAGATTCTTTTTGCCTTTTAAAACTCCTGCTTCAATAGGAGCCAAGCCAGCGGCTTGGGCAAGACTCGTTAATTCTTTAATAAAAAACCAGTGAAGATATCTCTCGGCTAGAATCTTTCCTTTTTCATCTTTCCAAGGGTACAGAATATCGCGAAAATCAAGTTTTGATTGTCCGGTTATTTTCAAAAAAAAGTATTTTAGATGAAAACGCCAAAATCTTTTCTGTCCAAGGTTCCAAACAGTCAAAATAATCAATCCGCCCGGCTTAAGAACTCTTTTCGCCTCTTCTAAAAATCTTTTTCGCCATTCCCTTGAAGGAATATGATGAAAAACCGCAATGCTGAAAATTTTGTCAAAACTGTTGTCTTTTAAAGGAAGATTGAGGGCATCGCTAAGAAAAAATTGCTTGCTTTTGATTTTTTCTCCTTCGCGTTTTCCGCCTTGATTCTTTTCCGCCAGCTCAATCAACTTTCTCGAACCATCAACTCCAACATAGTCAATTTCCAAATCTTTTAAAATTTCTAGGAGACGGCCGTTGCCGCAGCCCAAGTCTAAAACCTTATCTCCGGCTGTACAAAATCTTTTTAATTCTTGAATTTCCTGCCAAACAAAGCTTCTCGTATTTGAAAAATGTTCGGCAATCAGGTTATAATCAGAAAAAGTTTTCTTAATAATGGTTTGGGCGGTTTCTTTATCCATCACCAATAAAAATTAAAGCTTTGAACTCAAAAATTCCCGAAAAAAGGGCGCAGGAACTAATTATCAAAGAGGCGGTAAAAAAAAGAGTCGAGACGAGGGGTGAACTGGAAAGCCTCAAAAGAAAAATCATTAAGGGATTTGATTTTTCTTTTCCTTCAAATATCGATCTTCTTGAAACCTACCACAGATTGGTTAAAAACAGAAGAATTAAAAAAACGGAGGCAATTGAAAAAATGCTGATTACTCGTCCTATCCGCTCTCTTTCCGGCATTGTTAATCTCTCTGTTTTAACTAAACCTTATCCTTGTCCGGGACGCTGCCTCTATTGTCCGAACGCCAAAGGTTTTCCAAAAAGTTATTTGGCAGGGGAGCCAGCTGCGGATCGCGCTAAATTTTTAAATTTTGACCCTTATCTCCAAGTGAAAAAACGGCTGGAAGCCTTAAAAGATCAAGGCCACCCTACGGATAAGATCGAATTAAGAATTGCTGGGGGCACATGGAGCTATTATCCTCAAAAATACCAAAGCTGGTTTATTAGAAGATGCTTTGAAGCGACCAACAACCATAAATCATCAACCCTACTAGACGCCCAGAAGATAAACGAAGAAGGGGAAAGGAGAATCGTTGGCCTTTCCGTTGAAACCCGGCCTGACTTTATCACTCTGGAAGAAGTAAAGCGGTTGCGCCGCTTAGGCATCACCTTGGTTGAATTGGGCGCCCAGACTGTTTTTGATGATGTCTTAAAAAAATGCCAGACCGGCTCAAGTGCGGCAAAAATTACTCGAGCGACTCAACTTTTGAAAGATGCCGGCTTTAAAATTCTTTATCAGGTTATGCCCAATCTTCCCGGCTCTAATCTAAAAAAAGATTTTCAGCTTTTCCAGCTTCTCTTTACTGACAATCGCTTTAAACCGGATTGGCTTAAAATTTATCCTTGCCTCATTTGCCCGGGAACCAAACTTCTGAAACTCTGGCAAAAAAAAGAATACCGGCCTTACAGCGAAAAAGAGTTGATAAATCTTTTAATTAAAATTAAAAAAAATCTGCCTTGCTGGGTAAGAATTACCAGAATCTTCCGGGACATCCCCCGCCAAAGCATTTTGGCTGGTTGCCAGACTTCAAACCTCAGAGAAGTGATTAAAAGAGAAATGGAAAGAAAAAATCTGACTTGTTCTTGTATCCGCTGCCGAGAAGTAAAAGAAAAATACGACGAAAGAGAAAAGCTTTTTCTCTTTCGCGAGGATTATGAAGCTTCGGAAGGAAAAGAAATCTTTCTTAGCTTGGAGAATAAAAAAAGAACCAAGCTTTACAGTTTATTGCGCCTGCGCGTCCCCCATAAAAAAAATAAGCCAATTTTTTCTGTCCTTAAGAATTCAGCTTTGATCAGAGAGCTTCAAACTTTTGGCCAGCAGGTGCCGCTTCGCCCATCCTCGCTCCGCGGGGCGCAGCATAAAGGATTGGGGAAAAAATTAATGGAAGAAGCGGAAAAAATCGCCAAAGAAGAGTTTGGCTTGAAAAAAATGGCGGCTATCTCCGGTATCGGCGCAAGAGGTTATTATCAAAAACTTGGCTATCGCCTCAAAGAAACCTATATGATAAAAAAACTGAAGTAACCACAACGGTTTTCGTTACTAAGTAACGAAGATTTGTTACTTAGTAACGAAAACCGCTTTGCCCAGGCCGCGAAATTCTCGTTAAGCCGGAGCAGGGGACAATTTCAATCCCATGTCTCTCCAGCTCATCCAGAAATAAATTGACGCCTAAAGAATCAGAAGAAATATGACCGGCAATGACCACATTAATCAAAGCGGCTTTGGCTTCTTTCCAATGTTCTTTATCAATGTGCATTCCCACAACCGTGCCAATGCCAGCTTGAGCCATTTTTTCATAAATTCGCGGCGAGCCCTCGGTGCCGCCAGTGATTTCGGTAAGAGCAATCTTGCCGCATCTACTTTCCTTACCTCCCACAAAAATTTTGGGGCCTGAACCAAGTTTTTCCGCGGTCTTATATTCGGGAATCTCTTTTAATAAATCTATCAGCTCGCCGAGTCTCTCTGGCTTGGCCTCTTCTATTTTCTTTTTTAAAAAACTAGCGGCTAAATTATCGCAAACCGTATGGAGACAGATTAAATTAAAATTAAGGAGCTTGGCGGCGTCCACTGTCCGCCCATGATTATAAGCATTTAAGCCGCGCGCCACTTCGGAAATTCTTTCGGTCATTAGACCCTCGGCGATATTAATGGGCACGCCGTAGCTGGCTAGCACATCGCTCTGAAGCTCCATTACCTCCGCCAAAGTCGCCAAGGCCTTACCCAAGGGGTGATGAGAAATAATTAAATCAATGCCACCGATTTCTTTGGCTAATAAAACTTCGGCGGGCTCAATATCAATGCCCACCAAAACTTTTTTAATTTCTTTATCTTCGGCGAGATGGAGAATTCTTGAATCGGAAAAAGGATTGACTAAATCGTTTTGGTCAAAATCTTTTTTTCCTTCTTCGCTTAATTTCTCAAATCTTTTTCTTTTTTTCGCTAAAACCTTTTCTATTGCTTCTTTGCCGCGAAAATCGCTTCCTTTTCCCATTTCCAGCGCTAAATTGTAGATCTCCTGGACTTTCATTTTTTTTCTTTATTCTTTTCTTTAGCCTCTCCTTTGGTCTTTTGAGGAAAAGTTTTCTCGTAAAGTTTTCCTATCTTTTCTTCTTGCTCTTCTTTGCCGGAAAATTCTTTTCTAATTCTTGATTTTTCCCTCCGAAGATATTTTCTGACGCTTTTTGAATTCTTTGTCCCTGTCATATTTACTCTTATGGTTCTCGGCCACATTAAAATTTTTATTCTCCTTTTATCACTGCCAGAGGCATGAGCTTCGCTACCTTTTTTGCCAAGCCTGCCTGATGGACAACCTCCACCACATCATCAACATCTTTATAGGCAAGAGGCGCTTCTTCAGCAATCCCGCGCGTTGAATAACATTTTACCAAAATTCCTTGTCTTTTCAACCCCTCAACCACTTCTTTGCCGGAAACAGCCCTCATGGCCGCGTGTCTTGACATCCGCCTGCCAGCGCCATGGCAAACCGTATGCCAGGCTTCTTTTGAGGCTTCCTGCCCGGCTAAAATGTAAGAGCCTGTACCCATTGAGCCGGGAATTAAAACCGGCTGACCGGTTTTTTGATATCTCTCCGGCAAGTCCGGATGGCCAGCGGGAAAAGCTCTTGTTGCCCCTTTGCGGTGAACGCAAAGCTTCATTTTTCTTCCATCAACCTCATGCTCTTCAATTTTGGCAATGTTATGGGCGACATCATAAAGAAGCCCCAACTGCTCTTTTTGGCCTAAAATCTTTTTCCAGGCCCCTCGGACATAATGAGTAATCATCTGCCTGTTTGCCCAGGCAAAATTGGCTGCGGCGCTCATAGCTTTAAAAAATCTCTGTCCTTCAGAAGAATCAAAAGGCATACAAGCAAGTTCTTTATCCGGCAATTTTATATTGTATTTCTGAACGGCTTGAACTGCTGTTTTTAGATAGTCAGCGCAATTTTGATGCCCAAGACCGCGCGAACCAGTATGAATAAATACTATTACCTGACCCTTGAACAAGCCAAATGCTTTTGCTGTCTCTTCGTCAAAAATTTCTTCAACACTGTCAAGCTGGCAAAAATGATTACCAGATCCGAGCGTGCCAATCTGACCACGGCCGCGTATCTTAGCTCTGTCTGAAACAACGCTCGCGTCAGCTTGCTCCATTTTTCCGCCTGCTTCACAATTTTCAATATCTTCCTTCCCGCCATAGCCCTGCTCAACAAGATAGGGTACGCCTTGCTCTAAAATTTTTTCAATCTGCACCCCGCTCAATTTTTCCTTTCTTCCTCTGCCTAAACCAGAAGGAACCTGCTTTTGAATCTCTGTCGCCAATCTCTCTATATGTGGCTCAATTTCCTCTTTTTGATATTCTGAAAGCAATATTCGACAACCACAATTCTCATCGTAGCCCACAAAACCAGGCGAAATAACGCCATCAGGAAGTTTCATTGCTCCTACCCCTCCGATGGGTGGGCCATATCCCTGATGAACATCTGGCATTGCTATAGCATATTTCACAATACCAGGCATAGTCGTGATATTCACCAATTGCTCTAAAGATTTGTTTTCGACCTGATCCCACATTTTCTCTGAAACATAAATCCGAGCAGGAACCCTCATGTCTTTCCTAAAAGATTTGGGAAGCTCCCACAGCCAATCATTGATTTTTTCGAAATCTTGTTTTTTCATATTTTTATTTTGTTGTTTTTAAGGCGCCATAATCTCATCCCAACGCTAAGCTTTGTTCTCTCGAGATAATCACAACTCTCTTTTACGCTATGAGTCAAAATATATTCATCCTCCCGCTTTTCCCAAAATTTTTTATTTAAAACCCTACTCATCTCTTTTGGCCTTTCCCACTTTAAAGCTTTTCCTGCACTTCTCAACTTTCTTCTCAAGGCTAAACAATTTGGATAATATAAATATTTAATAAATTCTTGGGCTTTCTCTCTATTAATCATAATATTATAAACGTCATCTCTTTTATTTCTATTTAACCTTTTTCTCTCTCCTGTAATTTTTTCAATTATATCAAATAGATATTCTTTTAAGTCCTCGCTTTTGATGACCAAACTGATAAAAGGAAGACCCTTAACGGTAACACCAATGCTCCCATCGCCATCCACTAAGCCCCTAATATAATCCCTCTCGCAAAAATCCGTTTTTGGTGGCGCAATAATCTCTGTTTTTTTGCCATAAGGTATTCCTATTCCATTAATTTCTTCCCTGAAATCCATATTAAATATACTCCATACAAAACTTCTGTGGTTTTTCTTAAAATTAGTATCTCGCTCTCTAAGGGTAATTGAAGAATAAACTGAAGAAAATAAAGCTTTAAAAGATTTTAACAGGTGCAAATCACTTTCTCCTATCTCAATCTGAAGTTTTCCTCTATTCCTCGAAGTTTTTGTTAAGGAACCGTCTGCTTGGGCAAAACCAAAGAAATACGAATGTTCAGGTATTTTAAGGTCTATATTTTTCACAAATCTGCTTTATCTTGGCTTTATCTTGGCTTTATCTTGGCTTTATCTTGGCTTTATCTTGGCTTAATTTAGGCAAAATTAAAACCTTTTGAAGGGTTATATTTTATTATTTTCTATATCTTAAATATCAAATAAAATTGTGGCTTGCCAAGAACCATCTTCCTCTTTGTGAATATCTAAATCATGAAAGGTGACGCCCTTAATTTGGCGGCCAAACCTTTTTACCTTTTTACCGAAAAGCTCTGCCTCTATGCCTGTGTCAGAAAAATTTTCAAATTCAATTCTTTGATAAACTTCCTTATTGACTTCATTCAAATAATTAATCTCGTCTAAAAAATCAACCACTAATGACTCTAGATCTTCCGCGTCAATTTTTATTTTTGTTTCCGTCTCCCGGCCGATAATCTCCGGCCTTAGGGCTGATTGGGCTCCCACCATCAAATTCTTAAAAAGCTCTTTTTTATCTTTACCAAATGCCCTGATTTTTAGATCCGCCGAATGTTCCAAAATTTCAAACTTTTTAGGTCTTTTTTCCAACATCGCTACTTCCTTAAAATTTTTTCTAATTCTTCTTTAGCTACCTTTTTCTCGTCCCAGGGTATTTGTTTGCCATGCGCTAAACAAATTGACGGCTCTGATCCCTTACCGGTAATGACAACCGCATCTCCTGCTTCAGCTTCAAAAAAGGCCTTTCTGATTGCTTCTCTTCTCTCAAAAATTTTCATCACCACGACTCCGGTAATTTTTCCCTGTTCTAAGGTCTTTCTTTCCGCTCCAGCCGCCACCTGATTGATAATCTCGGCCGGATCTTCATCGTAGGGATCTTCGTTCGTCACGATTACTTTATCACAATAACTGGCGGCCAATTCTCCCAAAACTGGTCTTTTCCATTTATCTCTGCTGCCGCCGCAGCTGCCCAAAACGCAAATCATTTTTTTTGGCTGCCAACTCTTTTTAATTGTTTCATAAACTTGAGAAAGGGCATTGGGCGTAAAGGCGTAATCAATAAAGATATAAAATGGTTTTTCCGCGATCACTTCCATTCTCCCCGGCACTGATTTAATTTTTTCCAGCCCCCTCTTGCAGGCTTCCAACTCAATTCCTTGGGAAAGAGCGATGCTAATAGCGCTAAGAGCATTATAGACATTAAACTTGCCCAAAAGGGAAAGGGAAAACTCTGTCTCTTTGACAAAGAATTTAATGCCCGAAGGCGAAATTTCTATCTTCTCTCCCTCAATAATAAAATTCAAATCAGCTTTTTCATTCTTGCCGGGGCAAAGTCTATAACCATATTTCTCTTTCGCCTCGTATCTTAGAAAAAAATTGACATTAGCGTCGTCCAAATTGAGAATATGAATTCCCTTGACGCTTTTGAATAATTTTTCTTTAGCGGCGCGGTAATTTTCAAAAGAACCATGGGCCTCAATGTGTTCTGGACTTAAATTCGTTAAAACTGCGGCGGCGAAATCGATAAAAAGATGGCGAAATTGGGCAATCCCTTCGGAAGTCACTTCAATCATCGCGTAATCGCAGCCGGCTCTAGCCGCTTGAGATAAAAATCTCTGCACTGCCCCTCGGCCGGGCATAGTCATCCTCAACTTGTTTTCTTCCTGCTTATTGTCAATTTCAGTCTTAGAGGAAGAAAGAAGCGCCACTTTATAGCCGGCTTCCTTTAGAATGGCGCTGGCAAGCTCAATCGTGGTTGTCTTTCCGTTAGTCCCGGTAACACCAATAACTTTTATTTTTTTACTCGGAAAACCAAAAACAATTGCGCTTATCAAAGCCCAGAGAAAATGATAGTAATCCAGCACAAACGCCGGAAGAAATTTTTTTATTATTGCTTTCATTGGTTTAGTCTCTTACTTATACAACTTTTAGAAAGGCGAGGAAAGTAATTTTCAAAACAGCTTTAAAAGGCAAGGGAAGCCAGTTTTGAGGAGCCGCTCGCTCGTCCAGCGAACTCGCTCTTAGTGCTCGGCTCACTCTTTTGGCTTCGCCGAGTCAGACTCGGCTTCGCCAAAAACCCTGCCCGTTCGCCTGCGGATGCTCCTTGAAACTACTTCCCTTGCCTTCTCTGATATTTACGGCGTAATTTCCATAGGCGGAATTTTTCTTGTCGGTTTTTCCCCTAAAATTTTTAGAGCTGACTTCACAATTTCCTCGCTCTCTTTAATCTCTTTAGGCACCTTAAGAATCGCTTCTTTTGCCTCTCCCTTCTTAAAGCCAAGCCCGACAAGAAGCTCCAAAGATTCTTCTCTTTCCAGGTTTATTTCCTTTTCCATCTTTTTAATTCTTCCTGTCAACTCCAACAAAACCCTTTGAGTTTTCTTTTGTCCTACTCTTTTCATCCGCGAAAGGAATTTTTCATCTTTTTCTTCAATCGCCTTTTTTAGTTTTTCCAAAGAGCCGGCAGAAGCCAAAAGCAGAGCTGTTTTCGGACCGACACCCGGCATTTTTTCTAAAATTTCAAATAAAGAAAATTCTTCCCGGGAAAGACAGCCATAAAGATCAATTGTTTCTCTTCTAAGATAGGGCCAAACAAAAACTTCAGCGATTGAACCTTCTTCCAGCTTCTCTAAATTAATCTCCACCATTGAGACTTTATATCCCACTCCGTTAATTTCAAGAATAACAAAACCTCCCCCTTTGAGAAAAACTTTTCCTTTAAGATAGCCAATCATTCTTTAAATTATATCACAGCCGCCCTCCTTGCCAAGAAGCTTTAAGAAGTCGTAACCAGGTTACGACTTCTGTCGAACCCTGGGTTCGACAGAAAAGGGTTCCATCGTTACTTAGTAACGAAAAAAATCTTGCCAAAGAAAGAAAATATGCTATGATTTTAAAGACATAATACAAATATCATTTTAGAGACATAATACTATAGAGACATAATACAAAAAAGATGGCAATTACTAAATCAGCGAAAAAAGCCCTGCGGCAAGGCGAAAAAAGAAGAATCAAAAACCTAAGGAAAAAAAGAGAGACTAAAAAACTCTTTAAAGAAATTGTTAAACTGATTTCTGAGAAAAAATCGACTGAAGCAAAACAGATTCTTCCCAAGTACTATAAAATCTTGGATAAGACTGCCAAAACAGGGTTGATTAAAAAATCAACCGCTGGCAGAAAAAAATCGCGCATGAGCAAACTGATAAACAAGGGCTAAAGAGAGAAAAGATGATTTTTTTTCTTTACGGAAAAGATGACTTTTCCTCTTCACAAAAACTAAAAGAAATCGTTGACGGCTACAAAAAGGTTAATCAAACCGGTCTCAATCTCCGGTATTTTGATTTTACCCAAGATAATTTTGAAGAATTTAGAGATCAGCTTCAGGCAAGACCGATGTTTAAAGATAAAAACCTCTTCGTTCTTAAAAACATTTTCTCCAAAGAAAAATTAAAAGAACAATTTCTCGCCTTTAGTAAAAACCTTCTTGCCTCTGGCGACATCATTGTCTTCTACGAGAAAGGGGAAGTCGCCTCTAGCGACCCTCTTTTTTCTTTTTTGCTAAAAAACGGGCAAGGCCAGGAATTTACTCCTCTTAAGGGGAAAAAGCTGAAAAATTGGACAGAAAAAGAGTTTGCCAAGCATCAGCTGAAAATTACGCCTGAAGCTCTGGAAATCTTGATTGAAGCCAAAGGAAACGATCCTTGGCAATTGGCTGGAGAAATTCAAAAATTAGCTTGCCACCATCTTTCTTCCCAAAGCAAGGAAATTAACGAAAAAGATGTCTCTTTGCTAATAAATCTTGCTCCTCAAAATAACATCTTTAAGACTCTTGATTTCATAGCCGGCAAGGAAAAAGCTAAGGCAACCTTTTCTCTCCACCAGCATCTTAATAGCGGCGAATCGCCTTTTTATCTTTTGGCGATGATTGCTTCCCAATTTCGCAAGCTCCTCATTGTCAAAGAAAAAATGGAAAAAAATGAATCTCTCTCCGGCTTGAAGTGGTCTCCTTTTGTTATTCAAAAAACGAGCCGCCTCGCAAGACAGTTCAGCTTAAAAGAATTAAAAAAGATCTATCACAAAATTGTCCAGATAGATCTTGAAATAAAAACAGGAAAAATAGATCCCGAGCTCGCCCTTGATTTATTTATCGCCAGCGGTCTAAGCTAATCGCTCAACATTTCTCTTGCCTTATCAATAATCTCTCCCGGGGTAAAGTGAGCTTTAATCAAATAATCAGCCGCTCCAAGGTTAAAGCCCTTTTCAATATCTTCTTTTTGTCCAAGATTAGAAAGGATAATGACGGGAATTGAGGCGATTGTTTCGTCTTTTTTAATACGAGACAAAACCTCAAAGCCGTCAATCCCAGGTAAAATCAGATCTAACAAAACCAAATCAGGTTTTTCTTCCTGAACTTTTTTTATTCCTTCTTCTCCGTCTACCGCCTCCGCGATTTCATAGTTTTCCGCGGTTAATTTCCTTGCAATCAGTTGACGAAGAAATTTATCGTCTTCGATAATAAGGATTTTCTTTGCCGAATTTTCCATATTGATACTAATTATAAATTTTTAAAAATAGAAGTAGAATTTTGTATTCTTAAAAGATAAAACTATTTTCCTATTTGCTTGACAACCTTGTCTACGACTTCCTGCGGATCAAATTCTGCTTTAATCAACCAATCGCGCGCCCCCAGCTCCTTGGCTCGGTCAAGCTCTACCGGCTGTCCAGAATTGGAAATAATAATCACTGGAATATTTTTAAGGATGTCATCCTCTCGCATCTTCTCCATCACTTCAAATCCGCCCATTTTTGGCATCACAATATCCAATAGGACAAGGTTTGGCCTGATTTCTTTCATTTTTTCTATGCCCATCTCGCCGTCAACAGTGACAGTCACCTCATACCCTTCTTTTTCCAGTTTTTTCTGCAGAAGATCAACGATGATTTCTTCGTCCTCAATCAGAAGAATTCTTTTTGCGGAATTCGCCATATTGATAAACTTATTGATAATCCATCTGCTTCAAGCCGCTTGAGATTATCCCCCCGCAAAACTTGAAGAGATATTTCTTTATTATAGCGCAAAAAAAAGTCAAGCACCATTCGTCTCCTTTCCGCTTTCTTTCTTGATGGGCAAAAATATCCAGAAAGTGCTGCCTTTATTTTCTTTTGATTTAAATTCTATTTTGCCCCCATGAGCTTCAACTACATTCTTGGTAATAAATAATCCCAAGCCGGTTCCTTCGGTATCCAGCCGCATCACATTAGAGCCGCGAAAAAATTTAGTAAAAAGCCGCTCCTGCTGATTCTCGGGAATCCCTACACCTTCGTCCTCCACCTTAAATTCAATCATTCCTTTAATTTGCCTTAAGGAAATTTCCACTTTACCGCCAGACAGGGTATAACGGATAGCGTTATCAATCAGATTCTGGAAAGCAAGCTGAATTTTTTCCGCATCTCCCCAAATCTGAGGCAGAAACTTAGCCGGTTTTTTGAATTGAAATTTAATCTTTTTCTTTTCAATTTCGATTCGATAAGATTCAATTAACGCCCTAACCATTTCTCCGACATCAATTAGAGTCGGCTTGTAAAGAAACCTTCCTTCCTCAATTCTCGTGACGTTTAAAAGAGAATTGACTAAATCAATCATCCTTTCGTTTGAACGATAAGTCCTATTTAAAAATTCTTCTTGCTCTTTACTAATCTTGCCCATATCCCCGTCTAAAAGCATCCTCAAAGTCCACTTAATGGCAGAAAGCGGGGTGCGTAATTGATGAGCGGAAATGGAGACGAATTCGGTCTTCAACTTTTCCACGATCTTCTCTCGGGTGATATCGTGCAAAACAATAAAATATCCCACCCCGCTCGTTCCTTTTTTCATCTTGACGATAGAAACATCAGCAATAAGGCTGGGGTTTAATTCTAAATCTTGCCGCGAATCATTTTTCACTTTCGCCTTAAGAAGAAGGTTAAGGGGTTTAAATTGAGGATAATCTGCCAAAGAAGTTGCCGCTTGGTTAATTATTTCTTCTTTTTTGACGCCAAAATAATTTTCGGCCATCGGATTGACAAGAATCAAGTTATCTTCTTGGTCAAAAACCAAAAGGCCATCGGAAAAAGAATTAATAATCGCCTCCGTTTTTTCTCTTTCTCCCTCTGCTCTTTGGCGCGCCTCGTCCGTGTCTTCCAAGATATTCAAAAGGGCAACTTGCGATCTTTTCAACTCGTCTTGCGTCTTATTTATTTCGGTCAAATCAAAAACTCCTAGGAAAAAACCGATAATCATTCCTTTTTCATTCTTTCTTGCCTTGGCAAATGCCTGAACGGATAGTGGCTTTCCTTCTTTGGGAAAAATTCTCATCTCCCGACCGCTGATCGCATCTTCCTTTAATATGTCCTCGCTCAATCTTGTTATTTTTCCTTCTTCAAAGATTTTCGTTATTGACTCGCCGACAATCTCTTCAAAGCGAAAATTGGCAATTTTTTCAAAGGCCGGATTGACTTCCAAGATAACATTGGCCGGGCTAACAAAACAAATTGGCAGAGGGGAAAAACTAAAAAGGTCGTGGACGTAACCTTCCAGCGAGATTAAATCGTCAAGAAGAAGAGAAATTTTCTTTCCCTCTTCTGTCGCCGGAGAAGGGGTATTTTTTTTATTTTTTTTCAGCTCAGCGATTTTGTCGCCTATTTTCTTAAAAATCATATATAAAATAATTTAATTCCAAGTCACGAAAAGCTCATGATATTCGTCGCCTTTATAGGCGCATTTTCTTTCCTCGCAATGAGCTTCTTTTGCTCCTGTCACTGTTTTAGTCAATTTTTCAAAATATCCTTCAAGGCAATGACAAAAAACAGGATGTCCGGAAAAGTCTTTAATTCTAATAACGCAATATTTTTTCTCTAAATCATATTCGGGAATCGTCAGTTCGCCGCCGCTGAAATATTCCCGCCAAATAGTCGGCGCCTGCTCCGAGATTTTTCCCAAAGATTCCGGCGAGTAGAAAAGCGCTCTAGTTAATTTGGCAATCAAGGTAATATAGGTGGCAAAACTGCAAACCTCCTTAATTTTATCATCCTGCCAATCAAATGCCTTTTTGATGGCTAAAAGCGATAAAGCCCTTAGCCCTACAGGATAAAAGGCAAAAGACTTAATTTCGCTGTATTTTATCGGGACGCCGACCGCCGCTAATTCTTTTTCTACTGCCTCAAGTCCTTCCTTGCCCTTATACTTTAAAATAAACTGGGCATCATTTTTAAGATTCATTCCTCGCGCCTCTTCCTTTAGGGCCATTAATTTTTCCGCCACTTCTTTTGTCAGTTCCTCCGTCATATTTTTTCCTTAATTAAGACCGCTGTTTTCTGTTTAATCCTTTTCCCTTGGGGAGCTAAGCTCCCCTTGCCATTTGAAACCCTGCCTTTGGTCTTATCCAATTCTCCTTTAAGTTCTATCATCTTCAATTCTCGGCCAACAACCAATCTTTGAAATTTTTCCAAGTCGGCTACTTTTTCTTCAAGCTCTTTTGTCCGCTCCTGAATAATTTCTTCCTGCTTCTTTGACACTCCTTCTAATTCCTCAGTTCTTGCCTTGACCCTGACTTCCAGAATTTTTTCCGCTTCTTTGGCCTTATGATAGGCTAAGACAACTCGTTTTCTCTCTTTTTTCAATTGGACAATTTTCTGTTTTAGAAGTTCATAATGCTTCCCGGCGGTATCAACTAAAAAATAGAAAAGCGCGGCGCTGATTAAAATCTGAGTGGCAACAAAGCCAAAAGAGCGATAAAGATTGGGGCTCAAAATAAACATCGGCTGATGAGGAATAATTTTCACCGCCTCAAGTATAATCAGAGAAGCGTAGGAGAGCAAGATAAAAAGAGTAATAAAAAATGCCTTTTTCCTGGGTAAAATCAAGCCGGCCGAAGTAATGGTCAAGGCATAAAAGAGTGGTCCAAGCCAATCCGCGCCGCCAGTATAATGAACCACTCCGGTCAAAATAAAAATGTCAATAGTAGTATAGAAAAAATAAAAGTTATGAATTGCGTCCGTCGTTTTTCTCTTTCTTAAGATCGGCCGCCAAATAAAAAGATAAAAAGAAAACCAAGCCAAGGATAAAAAGATGAGGCCCAAGGGAACATTATTCCTCAACACGTACCGGGAAAAAAGCATAATAAAAAAGAGATTGATGAGGATTGTACTTGTTGCTCTTAAATCAAAATCAATCTTAGCGAAAGTGTCTCTAAATTCCGTTTCTTCTTTGATTGACAAGTGTTTATCTTCTTCCTTTAATGTCATAATTTTGTTTTGGCTTGAATCTTTCTGTCGAACTTTTTCTGTCGAACCCTGGGTTCGACAGAAATGTCCTGTTTAACTTACGATATTACACACTTGTTGTGGAATATCGTAAGTTGAACACTCTTTCTGCGGAACCCGAGTCTCCGCAAACATGGTGTTACTAAGTAACACCGCGTGTAATATCTACCACCTTAAGACGAACTCGTGATAATCGTCGCCGCGAAGGGTGCATTTTGTCTCTTCGCAAGTGGCATTAACTCTCTTTACCATTTCAATTGTCTTCGGCAAAAACCCTCGTAAAATAAAACAGAAAGGAAGATGAGCGGTAAAATCTTTCAATCTCAAAATCACATATTTTTCTTTTTCGTTGGCTTCAATCACTTCGAGATTGCCAATGGTGTAATGGCTTTGCCACATCTGGGGAACTCCTTTGATAAGAATAGAAAATGAGGCGAAATATTTTACTAGAAGTCTTTCAAGAAAAGAAAGTTTTACTTCGGCTGCTCCCAATTCCCTGAACTCCTTCTCGCCAAAATCAAAAAGTTCTTTGATTATCAACATAGAAAGGGCGTCCATCCCGACCGGATAAAAACCTACCGGCTTTATCTCTTTATATCTCAAAGGAAAACCTAATTCCGCCATTTTTTCTTCCAGCTTTTTTAATCCTTCCTCGCCTTTCTGCCGCAAAATAAAATCCCAATCATACTTTATCGTCGTTCCCCGCGCTTCGCCTTTCATCGCCATTAATTTTTGCGCCATTTCTTTTGTTAATTTTTCTTCCATATTCTTAGATTAATAATTTATTTTTTTGCGTAACCCAGTGTTACACAAATTACATAATCTTCACCACTTTAAAATAAACTCATGATAATCGTCGCCGCGGAAAATACATTTTGTTTCTTCGCAAGTCGCCGGAATTTTTCTAACCATAGTAAACCCCTTAGCAAAAAATCCTTTTAAGATAATACAAAAAGTCGCATGGAGAGAAAAGTTTTTCAACCTTAAGATTACATACTTTTTTTCTTCATTAACTTCGCCAACCTCAAGATCGCCTACGGTATAATGTCCTTGCCACATTCGAGGCAATCCCTTCAAAAGGATAGGAAAAGAAGCAAAATATTTCACTAAAAGCTTCTCGAGAAAAGAAAATTTCACCCCCCATGCCCCCAACTCTTCCAATTTTTTCTCATCAAAATTAAAAAGTTCTTTGATTGCCAGAATAGAAAGAGCGTCCATCCCAATCGGATAAAAACCCACCTGCTCTATTTCTTCATATTTTAGAGGAAAACCCAATTCTGCCATCTTGGACTCGAGTTTTCTCAACCCCTCTTCTCCCTTCTGTTGCAAAATATAATCCCAGTCATACCTAAGGGTAACTCCTCGCGCTTCGCCTTTTATGGCCATCAATTTTTGCGCCATTTCTTTTGTTAATTTTTCTTCCATATTTTTAGATTAATAAATTATTTTTTTTGCGAAACCCAGTTGTGCAACCCAGGGTTCGACAGAATTAAAGTTTGTGCAACCCAGGGTTCGACAGAAATGTCCTGTTCAACTTACGATATTAATCTGTTTAACTTAATCTGTTTAACTTACGATATTAAACAGCAGATAATATCGTAAGTTAAACAGTTCTAGGCATTAAATAAAGGATTTTGTTCTTTTATTTCTCCGGGCAATCTGTTAATTAAAGTATAAAACTCCGATTCTTGTAAAAGTTTAACGACTTTATCCTTGTCAAAATTTTTCCAGGCGCATTTTTCTAAATTGAAATCTATGGGCACATCTTCTTTGGCCTGGGCGAGCATCTTGGAAAAAAATGCCTGTTCTTTATTGGCAACAAGCAATTCTTTAATTCTCGGTTTAATTTCTTTTACTTTCTCGGTTTCTTTTTCAATCTCATAATAAAGATTTTCCAAGGTCTTAAATTTATTGAGCAAGTCAGCGGCCGTCTTGGGGCCAATTCCTTTCACTCCCGGAATATTATCGGAAACATCGCCCATTAAACTTTTCAGGTCAACCACTTGGGAAGGGAAAAGATTATATCTTTCTTTGACTTTTTCCGTATCGTAAAGCACTGTATCTCCCATTCCTTTTTTCATGGTATAAACCTTGGTATTGTCATCCACGAGCTGAAGAGTATCCAAATCACCGCTTAAAATAATGCTTTCAATTTCTTCTACTTGAGGGGTTTTCGCAATCGTGGCAATCAAATCATCGGCCTCAAACCCCTGCTTTTCAAAAATCGGCACGCTGAACGCTTCTAAAAACTGCTTTATCTTGGGAATCTGCTCGTATAATTCATCCGGCGCTTTCACTCTTGTTGCTTTATAGCCGTCAAATTTTTCGTGCCGGAAAGTCGGCCCAGCCAAGTCAAAACAGGCGCAAATGAAATCCGGCTTCAGCTCTCTGATGGTTTTCAAAAAAACCGTAATAAAACCGTAAACAGCATTGACCAGTTCGCCTTTTTTTGTGGTTAAGGCCGGCAAGGCATGATAAGCGCGATGAACCAGAGCGTTTCCATCAATAATCAATAAGCGTTTCATTGTTTCATTATAACAGATACCAATTTGCGGAAAAATTAATTTTTTCGCCCGCACTCTCCTTTTGTCTCAAAAATCTTTCCTCTTCTTATCTTTAGACAATAGGGTTCTCCCGTAGCCTCGTCATAAAGCGTAATGCCGTTTATCTTCGCGGCAGAACTCCTGTCAAAAAACTCTGCTCCTGCTGTTTTTTGAAAAGAAAAAACAATAAAGTTTTTTAATTCTTGAGATTTTTGTTCGATGATTCTGGTGGAATTATCCATTGCTAAAGCTAAGCTGGTGAAAGAAAGATCAGGAAAGGAAATAAAAGAAAGCTGATTTTTAAAAGACTTCATAGCTCCCAGATATTCTTGAAATTGAAGAGCCAAAAGATTAAATTGGTTTTCTGCTCCCTCTATCGTTTCTAAGAAATTTTTTTGCAAAACGCCTTGTAAATCAGTCAAACCTTCCATATATGCCAAACCATCTTTTTCTAGAAGCAAACTGTAATTCAGGATGCCATTTCCAACAAGAGCAAATGCCTTATCCCTCGCCACCTTTTCATAAATCTGCGAAACGTCAAAAATTTTATTTCCTCCAGCGTTTATCGCAATTTGTCTCATCTCTCTAACGCAAGAAAAAAATGAATCTTTTGAGAGAATAATCGCGGCAGCTAAAGAAAATAAAAGCAAAACAATGAATAACGGCGTAGTTTCTTTGGATAAACGACGGAAGGAAAAAAAAGAAAACCTTTTCTTTCCTTCTCTTTTTTTTACAATTTCTTTTATGGCTTCTTTGTCTTTTTTTCTTCTTCTATCCCAATAGTTATCAACCTCCTTGACGTATTCTTTTACCCAAGATTTTTTTGTAAACCAAAATCTTCCTGATTTCTGCGCTTTCAGTTTTCCTTGGCGAGCTCTTAGTTTCAAATAATCAGCCGAATAAGGACAGTATTTTTCCGCCTCTATTAAGGAAATAAAATCTGGCCCTGGTTTTTTCATTAGTCAGTAAATAAATAGAAAGTTATTACTTAATTCTATAACGCTAGAAAAGGCTGTCAATGTGAGAATATCCACAAGTATCCGTGAACTTAAAAAGTTAGGGGATATTTGTTTCTTTTAAGTTTAAAAGCCGGGCGCTTATTGGCGCCCGGCACAACAATGTTTTTATTCGCGGATATCTTCCTGTTTTAGACTATTTTGAGCCATTTCTTGATTCAGGATCTTTTTTACCCACCCACTTATTATATAAGTGGGCGGGTTTACGCTTTTTTCTTTGTCTCCGCCGCCAAAGCCAAAGAATAATAAGCAAAAGTATTAGCAAAAGCAGAAAATAAATTTTAATTTTAAAAGAAATAGTCTCTTCGCTCGTTTTTAAGGTTAAAATCAAGCTTAATTCTTTGATCTCCAAGCGTAAAAAAATAAATTGCGGTAAGGGCGGCAATTCAATGCCTGTTACTTTCAACTGTCCGCCGATATTTTTAAGGTTCTGGTTTTTATAATCAATAATAGAAAAAGTGAGGGGATAGGTTTCTGATTGTTCCGGAGGCATAATCGTCGCTCGATAAGCATTCTTTTCTTCGTCTACCCGCAAAAGAAAAGAAAAAGACTTATCTTCTTTGTCAATCGTTATCATTATTGTTTTTAAAACTTCCGGCAATTTTTCGTAGTCAATCAAAATTTCCAATGGCAATTCTTTTTCCACTCTTACTTTTCCGCCTACCGGAGGAATTTCTTTGCCATCCTGAAAAAATTTAAAATCTTCTAGGGTAAGCTCTTTTATTTCCGGAGGAAGCGGTATTTCCGGTGGAATTTCTGGCGGCATCTCTGGCGGAATTTCCGGAGGAATTTCTGGAGGAATTTCTGGCGGCAGGGACTTTCTCGGAACAGCAGAAACAATAGCGCCGGAAGAAAAATTGCCGGCAATATCATAAGAAAAGGCGGTATAGTAATAGCGCATATTATTAGTAACATTGGCATCAATAAAAACAAGATCTCCTCCTTCGTAAATAAGGGTTCCTTCATAAGGCGAGGTGGGATAAAATTTATCGGAACGCATTATCCTCGTCGCTTTGAAATCCGAATCAAAAGGATTTTTCCATTTCAAAATCACCTGGCTGTCGCCCGGAAAGGCTTCAAAGCCGCTAACATTGGTTGGCGGCGTTGTGTCAAGAATTATGGAGTCAAAGACTACTTCTGACTCAAAATCGCTTATGCTTTTGAATTTCGCGTAAACTTTTTTCTCGCCGTCTCCAGTCTCTAAAAACCACTTTCTTTCAGGAAAATATTTTTCCCAAAAAGCATTGGAAAAATTAGGCGAATTACTAATTATCATCTCGGAAACATCTTGGGTAAGAAAAGAAAGCTTAACTTCTGTAGAGATCGTATAATCGGCATTATTGTTTATTATCATGAATTTCACCAAAGGAAAAACAGGAGTACCGGTTGCTCCTCCTTCTCCTGCCGGGGGCGGCGTTGGCGGAGTTACGGGCGAAGTCACTTCCGCTGACGTTCCAGTATCATCTCCTAAACAAAAAAATGGGGCAAGGAGAAAAATCAACCCCAGCCCCAAAAAAAGATAAACCGAGAATTTCATTCTATTTAATTTCTTTATTCTCTTTTTTCCCTTCGGCTTCCTTGATAACCCTGATTTCTATTTTGCCAATTTTAATCCCAGAGAATCTAAGCTTTCCTTTCTTTCTAGCTGACCTAATAATTAAAATGGCCGCGACTAGGAACACCATCAGCAAAATTCCGGCGCCGGCATAAATCATTTTCTTAACCATCGGATTTTCCAAGATAGGCTTTTTCTCGACGACATTAAAAATAAGCTGGGTTTCTCTCAAAATATCATTGCCTTTGTAAATTTTGATCTCCGCCCAGTATCCGCCCATTGGCAGCTTCATCGGAAATTTAGCGAAAATGTCTTTTGTCTGGAAAGAAAGAATCCAGTCCAAATCACGAGTTTCGGCTGTGCCTAAAATGTTTTTACCGAACTGATCAAGAACTTTAATTTCGACTCTATCCGGTCTTGTTTTTACATTGCCGGTATTTTGAATCCTCAATAAAACGCTGATTGGCGAACTCTGCGGCACATCGTCAATGCTGACATAACGCACCAGCATTCCTTCTATTTGCCTGTCTGTCACTTCCAAATCGACTTCTATGCCTGCCGCCAGATTAACGCCAACGCCTATTTGCCTATTTACCGGCACGGCTTCAATATTAATTGTTCCAACATATTTGTCCAAACGGGCATTAGTAGGAACATTAACGATAATCTTTACTGGTACCTGCATCTCTCCCTTGGGCAAAGGAAATTTCATTCCTTTATCTACAGAAAACCAATTCTTTATTTCTTCCGGCAATTTAAAAATCACTTTGGCTTCCATGTCTTCTTCGGGATCGCCGCGAGAAAGGGTAATCTTCTGTTCGTAGTAAGAACCGGGCAAAAGATTATAGTTTTTAACCCAAGGAGGGCTGGCACCAAAGCCAGCCCGGCAATGATCAGCCAATGTCAAAGAAGACAAGGCGATAAAAAAAGCCCAGAAGATTATGCTTTTCCTTAACATTTATAGTAGATTTCCTTATAAAATCAGGGTGTCGCCGTAAAGGTGTTCGTGCCAGCGTAATCCACGGCTAAAGGAGTACCCATTAGAACATTTAAACCCCAATAAGTAATATCGCTTGAATTAGTAGGATTATCAGTTGGTTTAATAGTCACTGTATCTAGAGCTTGGTCGGCCGCAGTCAAAGTATAGGTTAGGGAAGCGTAAGCATCGTCACTTAAGCTATATTTTTGTCTTACCTCAGTAATCGTTCCCAAGCTAGCGGCACTGGTCATGGCCGTACCCCTCACACTACAATTTATGGCGGCATTGCCAGTGGCCGAGACAGTCACGCTCTGATTGGCAGCAGTGGTGCCGCCAGGAACAAGACTGCCATAAGGAATAGTCGCGGTTACATCCAGATAGCGAGCCGTAATCATCGTCACGGCAACGGCTGCCTCTGCTTGAACCGTGGCGTTTGTAGAATCAGTTACCAAAATCGAGGCGTTCCAAGTTTCGGGGTTAGCGTGAAACCATAAAGCAGCGGTGCAGGTGGCGTTAGAAGCTGTATCCGTACTGCCAGCCGAAGTATCGCAACCATTAGTGCTGCAAGTAACGCCGAGATAGCAGCTATTGTCTTCTGCTGAACAAGTGGTATCAAGACTGTCTAAATAGACTCTCGCTGTTACAGCAGTGATATCCGCGCAACCATTATTGTCGCTTAGTTGACCAGTAACAGCGACATTGACGGTCGAGGCGTCTACAGGCGTGATGTCTGCTCCGGCATTGATGGAAACACTCGCCACT